>JAAROH010007611.1_pt1 | contig 143148 bp, 167 predicted proteins | sample 7248631 | NCBI WGS metagenome assembly JAAROH01 (sample SAMN09772309, study PRJNA484901) | compost metagenome | isolation source: Vermicomposting unit | place: India | reverse complement strand
GCTCGTCGGGCTCATAACCCGGAGGTCGAGGGTTCAAATCCCTCCCCCGCAACCAGAAGGCGCAGGACCGGAGGGGAAGCCCTCCGGTCCTGCTGGTCGGTTCAGGCTGCCCCGTGTTCCACTGTTGACACGGAGTGGGCGCCGTGGTAACTTATATGGGCATGGTGAGTGCCTCGCGGAATGGAGGTGGCGCAACGTGGCGAAGGCAAGCGCTCGGGTCATTATCACGATGGCCTGCACCGATTGCAAGAATCGGAACTACTCTACCTATAAGAATAAGAAGAACGACTCGGGGCGTCTCGAACTCCGGAAGTTCTGCCCGACCTGTGGGCACCACACCCTCCATCGCGAGACCCGCTAGGCCCGGGCATCGTGCCGACGCCATGCGCGCTCGGCCCTCACAGGGGCGTAGCTCAACTGGTAGAGCAACGGTCTCCAAAACCGTAGGTTGCGGGTTCGAGTCCTGCCGCCCCTGCCACCTGAACCGCCGCACCGGTGACCGGTACGGCGGTTCAGCGCTTCCCGGAGGCCGGAGACGACCGCAGGAAACTGTGCCCGCGCGCTTTACAACCCGTGCGCGGCCGTGCTACAATTTGTACACTGGTCGCGCTGCCAGGTTTTATTTGTGTTGGGGCATTTTCTATCTCGAGGGTGGTCGTGATCATGGAACGCATCAAAGCCTTCTTTGAGGGGATTCGTACGTACCTGCGCGAGGTCGTCGGCGAACTCCGGAAGGTCGTCTGGCCGAGCCGTGAGCGCGTCATCAAGGCGACCGGCATCGTGGTGGCCATGGTCGCGCTGGTCGCCGGGTTTCTCTACCTCTGGGACCTGGGCATCGGGGCGCTGATGGAGCTGCTCCTCGCCTAGGTCGCAACCCACGCAAAGGCAGGTGTTGGGGGCCTGGCCTGCCCCCCGGCTCATGGCAGAGAAGCACTGGTATGTCGTCCACACCTACTCCGGGTATGAGAACAAGGTCAAGACCAACCTGGAGAAGCGTGTCGAGTCCATGGAGATGCAGGAGAAGATCTTCCGGGTCCTGGTCCCCATGGAGGACGAGATCGAGATCAAGGACGGCAAACAGAAGAAGGTCAAGCGGAAGATCTTCCCGGGGTACGTGCTCGTGGAGATGGTCATGAGCGACGACTCCTGGTACGTCGTGCGCAACACCCCGGGTGTGACGGGGTTTGTCGGGTCCGGCAACAAGCCGATCCCCCTCACCCCCGAGGAGGTCGAGGCGATCCTCGGCCGGCACGGGGAGGACAAGCCTGCCCACGTGGTGGTCGATTTCGAGGTCGAGCAGCCGGTGCGGGTGATCGCCGGTCCGTTCAAGGACCACACTGGCGTGATCAAGGAGATCTTCCCCGAGAAGGGCAAGGCGCGCGTCCAGGTCACGATGTTCGGCCGCGAGACCCCGGTGGAAGTGGACTTCAGCCAGATCGAGGAGATCTGAGCTGGGCCATTCCCAATGCCCCCGCTTTGTGTTAGGATCAATGCGGTCGCGCATCCTGCGCGACCCTTTGATGTGCGGGCCCTTGGTCCGCAGTGGGAGGGCGTCTGCCGGACGCCCGCCGTACCACATCTTCTAAGGAGGAGTCATCGTGGCGAAGAAGGTCACAGCGGTGATCAAGCTGGCGCTGCCAGCGGGGAAAGCGACCCCGGCGCCGCCCGTCGGTCCGGCCCTGGGCGCGCACGGCGTCAACATCATGGCGTTCTGCAAGGAGTACAACGAGCGGACCAAGGACCAGGTCGGCCTCGTCATCCCGGTGGAGATCACCGTGTACGAGGACCGTTCCTTCACCTTCATCCTGAAGACCCCGCCCACCGCCGTTCTGATCAAGAAGGCGCTAGGCATTGAGACCGCCTCCGGCGTGCCGAACAAGCAGAAGGTCGGCAAGCTGACCGACGCCCAGGTCGAGGAGATCGCCAAGATCAAGATGCCCGACCTGAACGCCAACGATCTGGAGGCCGCCAAGCGCATGGTGCGCGGTACCGCCCGGTCCATGGGCGTGGATGTCGAGTAGCGCACGGCCTTGGCTTGTGGGAGGCTGCCTTCGGGCGGCAGCCGAATCGCGGTTTAACCACAAGGAGGAAGATCACAATGCCGAAGCATGGCAAGAAGTACCGGAGTGCGGCGGCGCTGGTCGACCGCAATAAGCTGTACGATCCCATGGAGGCCCTGGAGCTGGTGAAGAAGACCGCCACGGCCAACTTCGATGAGACGATCGAGGTCGCCTATCGCCTGGGCGTCGACGTCCGCCATGCGGACCAGCAGATCCGCGGCGCCGTCGTGCTGCCTGGTGGCACGGGCAAGGAAGTGAAGGTGCTCGTGTTTGCCAAGGGCGAGAAGGCGAAGGAAGCCGAAGCCGCCGGCGCGGACTACGTCGGTGCCGAGGACCTGGTGGCCAAGATCCAGGAGGGCTGGCTGGACTTCGACGTCGCCGTGGCCACCCCGGACATGATGAGCCTGGTCGGCCGGCTGGGCCGCATCCTCGGTCCCCGCGGCCTCATGCCCAACCCCAAGACCGGCACCGTCACCTTCGACGTGGCCAACGCTATCCAGGAGATCAAGGCCGGTAAGGTGGAGTACCGGACCGACAAGGCCGGCATCGTCGCGGCGCCCATCGGCAAGGCCTCTTTCGACGTGGAGCGGCTGGCGGCGAACTTCCGGGCCCTCACGGAGGCCCTGCTCCGGGCGAAGCCCGCGGCGGCGAAGGGCCAGTACATGAAGTCGGTCACCATCTCGGCGACGATGGGCCCCGGCATCAAGGTCAACCCGGCCCGCCTGACCGCCACGGCGGAGAAGTAGAGAAGGAGCTGTCGACGGGGTCCGCCTTCGGGGCGGACCCCTTTGTCGCGCCTGCGGGGACCATGTCGAATCGGGTCGATCCTGTATTGCAAGCGCGACATCAGCGGGATACTATAGGCCGGGGCTGAGATCTAGATATAGCCAAAATCGCCATACAGCAACGGTGGCGGGAGGTGAAACGGCAGATGGACGAGCGCCAGATCCGGCAGCGGTTGGAGAGCCTGGTCGACCGGTGGCTGAAGGCCTCGCCGGCGGAGAAGCGCATTCTGATCCAGGAGAAGATCCGGTTGGAAGAGATGCTGGAGGAGGAGCGGGCGTAAGCGCGCGTGCTGCAACTCACCCTTGACGCCTGCACACCAAAGGGATATACTCGTCGGTGTGCATGAACTCCATAGTGAACGACCGTAGACAGCAGGTGCCGCACGGGCCTAAGTGGCGTTTTCGCCAGCCCGCCGAGGTCGGATGTCGCGCCTCCCGGGGCGCGCGCGTCTGGGTGCTACATCTCAGACCTCCGACTGGCTATGGTCGGAGGTCTTTCTTCATGTTCCGGTTAAGGGGGTGAACAGAACGTGCGCACGATCCGTCCCGAGAAGCAGCAGGCGGTGGCCGAGCTGAAGGAGGCCCTGCAGAACGCCAAGAGCGTCGTGCTGGCCGATAACCTCGGGCTGACCGTCGCCCAGGTGACGCAACTGCGCCGGGAACTCCGGCAGGCCGGTGTCGAGCTGAAGGTGGCCAAGAACACCCTGATCGGCATCGCTGCCCGGGAGCTGGGCATCGAAGGGCTCGAGCCGTACCTGCACGGCACCACGACCCTGGCGTTCTCCTATGAGGACGAGGCCGCGGGCGCCAAGAAGATCCGCGAGTTCTTCGCGAAGGAACGGGAGCCCAAGTTCGTGATGAAGGCCGGCATCCTCGAGGGGAAGGTCATCGACGCGGACGGGGTGAAGGCGCTGGCCGACCTGCCCAACCGCGAGACCCTGCTCGCCCAGGTGCTGGCCGGCATCCAGGCGCCCCTGCAGGGCGTCGCCGGCGCCATCAACGGCCTGCTGGCCAGCTTCGCCTATGCGCTGGATGCGCGCATCCGCCAGCTGGAGGGTGCCGAGGCCTAGTTCGGAATCCCATCTTGATGCCATTTCAAGTTCAAGTTTAAGGAGGTTTCCCACATGTCCAAGGCTGCAGAGGTTATCGAGATCATTAAGGGCATGACCGCCCTCGAGCTCAAGGAACTGAAGGAACTGTTCGAGGAGACCTTCGGCGTGACCGCCGCCGCCCCGGTGGCCGTCGCCGCTGCCCCCGCCGCGGGCGCCGCCGCTGCTGCTCCGGCCGCGGAGGAGAAGACCGAGTTCGACGTCATCCTGAAGAACCCCGGCGCCAACAAGATCGCGGTCATCAAGGTCGTCCGCGAGCTGACCGGCCTGGGCCTGAAGGAGGCCAAGGACCTGGTCGACGGCGCTCCCAAGCCCGTCAAGGAGAAGGTCTCCAAGGCCGATGCCGACGCCGCCGCCGAGAAGCTCAAGGAGGCCGGCGCCGAGGTCGAGGTCAAGTAAGGGCGTTCGCCGCCGGAAAGGAGGGTTGGAGTCAGCGCTGCCCGGGCGCGGCTCCAACCCTCGCCTTCTTTCGGAATGAAAAGGGCGGGCAGAACCTGGCGGCTCCTCCCGCGGTCTGGACTTCCCTTGACAGGGGTTCCCTGCCGTGGTAACATGATAACTTGCCATCAAAGTGTGGACGGGACGGTTACGGCGAACTCCCGCTGCGCCCATGCACCGGGCGGAAAGTTCACCCGATACATGCATAAACCGGGTTTTCCAGGATACCAATAAAGAATGGCATCCTGGAAAGGCCGACCATCAGCGGCCGGTCGTGCAAGTGCTTTTTTCTTTTTCGTAGTCGGTTACAGTTTCTCCTGCCGGTGCGTTCAAATCGGCGGGGGAGTTGATGATACATCGAGCGCTTCCGCGGTGGGCACTTCCAGACGGGGAGCTTCTTGATGGCCACCATACAGGAGCGAGGAGGCCTAGACCGCATGCCGAAGATCGTGCAAGCTGGCAGGAGACAGCGGCTGAGCTTCTCCCGGATCGATGAGGTTCTGGAGATGCCGAACCTGATCGAGCTTCAGCGCAACTCCTATCAGTGGTTCCTGCGTGAGGGCCTGCAGGAGATGTTCCAGGACATCTCGCCCATTCAGGACTTCACCGGCAACCTGGTGCTGGAGTTCATCGACTACAGCTTGGGCGAACCGAAGTACTCGATCGAGGAGTGCAAGGAGCGGGATGTCACGTATGCCGCTCCGCTGCGCGTCCGGGTCCGGCTCATCAACAAGGAGACCGGCGAGGTGAAGGAGCAGGAGGTGTTCATGGGCGACTTCCCGCTCATGACCCCCACCGGCACCTTCATCATCAACGGCGCGGAACGGGTCATCGTCTCCCAGCTCGTCCGCTCGCCCGGGGTCTACTTCTCCGAGCAGATCGACCCCTCCGGCAAGAAGCTGTTCTTCGCGACCATGATCCCCAACCGGGGCGCATGGCTGGAGTTTGAGTCCGACGTCAACGACGTCATCTACGTGCGCGTCGACCGGACCCGCAAGCTGCCCGCGACCGTCCTGCTGCGCGCCCTCGGCTTCGGCTCCGACCAGGAGATCCTCGACGCCGTGGGCGATTCGGAGTACATCCGCCGCACGCTGGAGAAGGACAGCACGGAGTCCGAGGAGGAGGCGCTCATCGAGATCTACAAGCGGCTGCGGCCCGGTGAGCCGCCGGCTGCGGACAACGCGCGCCAGCTCCTGGAGACGCTGTTCTTCGAGCCGAAGCGGTACGACCTGATGCACGTGGGCCGCTACCGGCTGAACAAGAAGCTGGCCCTGAAGCGGCGCATCGTGGGCACGTCCACCGTCGACCGGGTGGTGCATCCGGAGACGGGGGAGGTGCTGGCCGAGGCCGGCGTGCAGATCGATAAGCGGCTGGCCGAGAAGATCGACGAGGCCGGCGTGGACGCGCTGACCGTGCGGCTGCGCGACGGCGGGATCGTGCGCGTGGTCGCCAACGGCAAGCCGGACATCAGGGTGAAGACCATCGTCCGGCAGGACATCGTCGCCGTCATCAACTACATGGTCAGTCTATTCAAGGGCCTGGGCAGCGTCGACGACATCGACCACCTGGGCAACCGGCGCGTGCGCTCCGTCGGCGAGCTGCTGCAGAACCAGTTCCGCATCGGCCTCGCCCGGATGGAGCGCGTCATCAAGGAGCGCATGACCATCCAGGATGTGGACATCATCACGCCCCAGGCGTTGATCAATATCCGGCCGGTGGTCGCCGCGGTGAAGGAGTTCTTCGGCTCCTCGCAGCTCAGCCAGTTCATGGACCAGACCAACCCCCTGGCCGAGCTGACCAACAAGCGGCGCCTCTCGGCCCTGGGCCCCGGCGGCCTCTCCCGGGAGCGGGCCGGGTACGAGGTGCGCGACGTGCACACCTCCCACTACGGCCGCATGTGCCCCATCGAGACGCCGGAAGGTCCCAACATCGGCCTGATCGGCGCGCTGGCCACCTTCGCCCGTATCAACGAGTACGGCTTCATCGAGACGCCGTACCGCAAGGTCGACCAGGAGAGCGGCCGGGTCACCGATGAGATCGTCTACCTCACCGCGGATGAGGAGGACGAGAACATCATCGCCCAGGCCAACGAGCCGCTCAATCCGGACGGCACCTTCGCCCGGGACCGGGTCACCTGCCGCTACCGGGACGAGATCCTGCAGGTGCCGCCCAGCCAGGTGGACTACATGGACGTCTCGCCCAAGCAGGTGGTGTCCATCGCCACGGCGCTCATCCCGTTCCTGGAGAACGACGACGCGTCGCGGGCACTGATGGGCTCCAACATGCAGCGGCAGGCCGTGCCGCTCCTGCGCACCGAGGCCCCGTACGTGGGCACCGGCATGGAGTACCGCTCCGCCTGGGACTCGGGCGTCTGCGTCATCGCCGAGAACGACGGCGTCGTGCTGCGGGCGACGGCGTCCGAGGTCGTCGTGCAGTACGACGACATGCAGGTGAAGAAGTACAAGCTGACCAAGTTCACCCGGTCCAACCAGGGCACCTGCATGAACCAGAAGCCGATCGTGCGCGCCGGCGACCGGGTGCGCAAGGGCGACGTGATCGCGGACGGGCCGTCCACCGACCAGGGTGAACTGGCCCTCGGCCGCAACGTGCTGGTCGCCTACATGTGCTACGAGGGCTACAACTACGAGGACGCCATCATCATCAACGAGCGGCTCGTGCGCGAGGACGTCTTCACCTCGATCCACATCGAGGAGCACGAGTGCGAGGCGCGCGACACCAAGCTGGGGCCCGAGGAGATCACCCGGGACATCCCCAACGTCGGCGAGGACGTGCTGAAGGACCTGGACGAGCGCGGCATCATCCGCATCGGCGCCGAGGTGCGGCCGGGCGACATCCTGGTCGGCAAGGTCACGCCCAAGGGCGAGACCGAGCTCACGGCTGAGGAGCGGCTGCTGCGGGCGATCTTCGGCGAGAAGGCGCGGGAGGTCCGCGACACGTCGCTGCGGGTGCCGCACGGCGAGTCGGGCATCGTCGTGGACGTCAAGGTCTTCACCCGTGAGAACGGCGACGAGCTCTCGCCCGGCGTGAACGAGCTGGTGCGGGTCTACATCGCCCAGAAGCGCAAGATCAGCCAGGGCGACAAGATGGCCGGCCGCCACGGCAACAAGGGCGTCATCTCCGTCATCGTCCCGGAGGAAGACATGCCCTTCATGCCCGACGGCACGCCGATCGACATCATCCTGACGCCGCTGGGCGTGCCCTCCCGCATGAACATCGGCCAGATCATGGAGATCCACCTGGGCTGGGCGGCCAAGACCCTGGGCATGTACGTGGCCAGCCCGGTCTTCGACGGCGCCAACGAGCAGGACATCCGGGAGATGCTGCTGAAGGCCCACCTGCCGCCCAACGGCAAGACGGTGCTCTACGACGGCAAGACCGGCGAGCCCTTCGACAACGAGGTCACCGTCGGCTACAAGTACATGTTGAAACTCCACCACCTGGTGGACGACAAGATCCACGCCCGGTCCACGGGCCCGTACTCGCTGGTCACCCAGCAGCCCCTGGGCGGCAAGGCGCAGTTCGGCGGCCAGCGCTTCGGCGAGATGGAGGTGTGGGCGCTGGAGGCCTACGGCGCCGCCTACACGCTGCAGGAGCTGCTCACGGTCAAGTCCGACGACGTGGTCGGCCGCGTGAAGACCTACGAGGCCATCGTGAAGGGCGAGAACGTGCCGGAGCCCGGCGTGCCCGAGTCGTTCAAGGTGCTCATCAAGGAGCTGCAGTCCCTGGCCCTGGTTTTTTTTTTCTGCGCGAGCTGGACGACGAGATGGACCTGTCCGACCGCGACCTGGAGATCCCGACGCTGGGCGGCGCGGAGCTGGCCAAGCCTGCGCCTGACGCCCAGGCCGGCGAGGAATCGGGCGAGGCCGGGGAGGAGTCCGAGGGCGAGCCCGAAGAGGAGGACGTGGAGGAGATCGACGTTCCCCTCGATCCGGAGGAGCTGGAGAAGGTCGCGGGCGCCCTGAAGAACCCCGTGCGCGCGGGCCGCCGCGGCGCCGGTGGCGGGCTGGCCGACGACGACCAGGAGATGGACGAGGAGGACCTGTTCGACGAGGGCGACGAGGATCTGGCGGACGACGTCGGTCTCTACCGGGGCCGCAGCCGCCGCCTGGCGGACGACTTCGGCGACGAAGAGGAAGAGTAGGGGAGGGTGCTGAGCGATGCTCGATGTCAATTTCTTTGACTCCATCCAAATCGGCCTGGCCTCTCCCGAACGCATCCGGCAGTGGTCCCGCGGCGAGGTAAAGAAGCCGGAGACCATCAACTATCGGACGCTGCGCCCCGAGCGCGACGGCCTGTTCTGCGAGCGGATCTTCGGGCCGACCCGCGACTGGGAGTGCCACTGCGGCAAGTACAAGCGGGTCCGGTACAAGGGTATCGTCTGCGACCGCTGCGGCGTCGAGGTGACCCGGGCGAAGGTGCGGCGTGAGCGCATGGGCCACATCGAGCTGGCGGCGCCTGTGAGCCACATCTGGTACTTCAAGGGCATCCCGTCCCGCATGGGGTTGATCCTCGACATCAGCCCGCGGGCTCTGGAGAAGGTCCTCTACTTCGCGGCGTACATCGTGACCGACCCCGGCGACACGCCGCTCATGGAGAAGCAGCTCCTGACCGAGAACGAGTACCGGGAGTACCGGGAGAAGTACGGCGACGCCTTCAAGGCGGGCATGGGCGCCGAGGCCGTCAAGGTCCTGCTGGAGAAGCTGGACCTGGACAAGATGGCGGAGGAGCTGCGCCATGAGGTCCGCACGGTGTCGGGCCAGCGGAAGATCCGCGCGACCCGGCGCCTGGAGGTGGTCGAGGCCTTCCGCAAGTCGGGCAACCGGCCCGAGTGGATGATCCTCGAGGTCATCCCCGTCATCCCGCCGGACCTGCGGCCCATGGTGCAGCTGGACGGCGGCCGGTTCGCCACGAGCGACCTCAACGACCTCTACCGCCGGGTGATCAACCGGAACAACCGGCTGAAGCGGCTGCTCGACCTGGGCGCGCCGGACATCATCGTCCGCAACGAGAAGCGCATGCTGCAGGAGGCCGTGGACGCCCTCATCGACAATGGCCGCCGGGGCCGCCCGGTGACGGGCCCCGGCAACCGGCCGCTGAAGTCGCTCTCCGACATGCTGAAGGGCAAGCAGGGGCGCTTCCGCCAGAACCTGCTGGGCAAGCGCGTCGACTACTCCGGCCGCTCGGTCATCGTGGTCGGCCCGCACCTGAAGCTGCACCAGTGCGGCCTGCCCAAGGAGATGGCGCTGGAGCTGTTCAAGCCCTTCGTCATGAAGAAACTGGTCAACGACGGCCACGCGCACAACATCAAGAGCGCCAAGCGCATGGTGGAGCGCATGCGGCCCGAGGTGTGGGACGTCCTGGAGGAGGTCATCCGGGAGCACCCGGTGCTGCTCAACCGTGCGCCGACCCTGCACCGGCTGGGCATCCAGGCCTTCGAGCCGGTCCTGGTCGAGGGCCGCGCCATCCAGATCCACCCGCTGGTCTGCACGGCGTACAACGCCGACTTCGACGGCGACCAGATGGCGGTCCACGTGCCGCTGTCGGCCGAGGCGCAGGCCGAGGCCCGCATCCTCATGCTGGCGGCGCACAACATCCTGAACCCCAAGGACGGCCAGCCGGTCATCACGCCGTCCAAGGACATGCTGCTGGGCTCCTACTACCTCACGCTCCCCAAGCCCGACAGCGAACCCAAGATGCGGTTCTCCCATCCCCACGAGGCCTTGCTGGCCTACCAGAACGGGCTGGTCGAGCTGCATGACTGGGTGGAAATCCGCTTCCCCGAGCCGCCGAAGGACCTGGAGCCCTACTCGGAGGAGTGGTGGGAGCACCCGGACAACTGGAACACGGTCTCCGGCAAGCGGATCAAGACGACCATCGGCCGGATGATCTTCAACGAGGTCCTGCACCCCAAGCTCCGCTACATCAACGAGACCATCGAGAAGAAGTGGATGGGCAAGATCATCGACATGGCCTATCGCAAGCTCGGCACGGTCAAGACCGCGGAGCAGACCGACAAGATCAAGGACCTCGGCTTCCGGTTCGCGACCCAGTCCGGCGCCACCATCGCCATCTCCGACATCAAGGTGCCCGGGGACAAGGACGAGATTCTGCGGCAGGCGGAGAAGGAGGTCGACCAGGTCGAGCGCAACTACCGGCGCGGCCTGATCACCAACGACGAGCGGTACCAGCGGGTGATCGCCATCTGGTCTGAGGCCAAGGAGAAGGTCACCAGCACCCTGGTCAAGACCATGGAGGACTTCAACCCGGTCAACATGATGATGAAGTCCGGCGCCCGCGGTAACATCTCGCAGATCACGCAGCTCGCCGGCATGCGCGGCCTGATGGCCGACCCGTCGGGCAAGATCGTGGAGCTGCCGGTGAAGGCCAACTTCCGCGAGGGCCTGACCGTGCTGGAGTACTTCCTGTCCACCCACGGCACCCGCAAGGGCCTGGCCGACACGGCGCTGCGCACCGCGGACTCGGGGTATCTCACCCGCCGCCTGGTGGACGTCGCGCAGGACGTGATCGTCCGGGAGGACGACTGCGGCACCACCGCCGGCATCACGTGGACGGAGGAGGTCGATCAGTTCGGCAACGTGATCGAGCCGATCACGCCGCACATCGTGGGCCGCGTGGCGCTCAACGACATCGTCCACCCGGAGACCGGCGAGATCATCGTCTACGCCAACGAGATGATCGACGAGGACCTGGCCGAGCAGATCCTCGCGGCCGGCATCAAGGAGGTCACGATCCGGTCGGTGCTCACCTGCCGCACCCGGTACGGCGTCTGCCGGGCCTGCTACGGCCGGAACCTGGCCACCGGGCGGCTGGTGGACGTCGGCGAGGCGGTGGGCATCATCGCCGCCCAGTCCATTGGCGAGCCGGGCACGCAGCTGACGATGCGCACGTTCCACACCGGCGGTGTGGCGGGCGACGACATCACGCAGGGTCTCCCGCGCGTGGAGGAGCTGTTTGAGGCCCGTAAGCCGAAGGGCCAGGCGATCATCGCCGAGCTGGACGGCGAGGTCTCCATCACCGAGCAGAAGGGCCGGCGCGAGATCACCATCACCTCGGAGGACGGCGAGTCGGTCACCTACTCCATCCCGTACGGCGCCCGCGTCAAGGTGCGCTCGGGCCAGTTCGTGGAGGCCGGCGACGAGCTGACCGAGGGCTCGGTGAACCCGCACGACCTGCTGCGGGTGAAGGGGCTGCGCGGCGTGCAGCGCTACCTGCTGCGCGAGGTCCAGAAGGTCTACAACCTGCAGGGCGTGGACATCAACGACAAGCACATCGAGATCATGGTCCGGCAGATGCTCCGCAAGGTGAAGGTGGAGGATCCCGGCGACACCGACCTGCTGCCGGGCGGCTTCGTCGACATCTTCGACTTCGAGGACGAGAACGAGCGGGTGATCATGGAGGGCGGCGTGCCCGCCGTGGCCCGGCCGATGCTCCTGGGCATCACCAAGGCGTCGCTGGCGACCGATTCGTTCCTGTCCGCCGCCTCCTTCCAGGAGACGACGCGGGTGCTCACCGACGCCGCGATCAAGGGCAAGCGGGACCCGCTGCTCGGCCTGAAGGAGAACGTGATCATCGGCAAGCTGATCCCGGCCGGCACCGGCATGGGACGGTACCGCAACATCAAGCTGTTCACCGAGGACGACGTGTACGCCGAGCATCTGCAGGGCGCGGACGACTAGCACGAGAAGGCCCGGCTGCCGTGAGAGGCAGCCGGGCCGTTATGCGCGCTCACCGGCGATCGTGCGGCGATCAGCGGGACACGAAGCGCTGAGCGAACTCCCGGACGTTCTCGAACGGGACGGTGATCCGGTAAGCGCGGTCCAGATGCGGTCTGACGAGGCTGTCGAATGCGCCGTCCACACCTGCCCTCGCCGCCTCGATCAGCGGGGACTCGTCCGCCTCAGCCGCCGGGGGGGCCCGTCTGCGCGCACTCTTGCCTTCCGCACCATTTTTCGGTACCATTGCTCTGCATTTTCGCTGGACTGTTGCCCAAGCCCCTGCGACGCACGGAGCGCCGGCGCGCAGGGTCATGTTGTCCGGAGGAGGCGGCTCCGTGAGCGAACACTACTACACCCGCCGGCCAGGGGTGGCCCACGCGGAGACCAGCTTCTCCGTCACGCTTCGGGGGATGGACTTCCGCTTCGTCACCGACGCCGGGGTCTTCTCCCGGGAGCGGGTTGACTTCGGGTCGCTGTTGTTAATTGAAGCGATGGAGATCGGCCCGGCCGACACGGTGCTGGACCTGGGCTGCGGCTACGGGCCCATCGGTATCGTGGCGGCACGGCTCGCACCGCAGGGGTTCATTTATATGGTAGAGATCAACGAGCGGGCGGCCGAGCTGGCGCGTCGCAACCTGGAGGCCAACGCCATCGCCAACGCGGAGGTGCGGGTGGGCGACGGGCTGGAGCCGGTGGCGGGGATCGCCTTTGACGCCGTGGTGACCAACCCGCCGATTCGCGCCGGCAAGGCCACGGTCTACCGGCTGCTGGACGAGGCCCACGCGGCCCTGAAGCCGGGTGGCTCGCTCTGGGTCGTCGTGCAGAACAAGCAGGGCGCCCCGAGCATGAAGCGGAAACTGGAAGCGCTCTTCGGCAACGTCGAGGACGTGGCGCGGCAGGCTGGCTATCGGGTGCTGCGGGCTCGCAGGGAGGACAAGCCGAAAATGGGCGATTGAGGGAGGCTGCGCGCGTAAGAGCCCGCAGGAGTGCACGCGGCGCGGGTTTTTCTTGACTCGTGTCTGCCCCCTGAGTACAATATGAAAGTGTGCCTGAGCAGGAGGTTTCTGGGGCGATGAGTTTGGAGCGACTCAAAACGGCTTCCAAGAAGACCATCGGAACGAAACAGACTGTGAAGGCCATCGCAAAGGGCCAGGCCCGTGTGGTGTTCGTGGCCCGGGACGCCGAGGAGCACGTGCTCCGCGGGGTGCTCGAGGCCGCACGGGAGAAGGGCCTCGAGATCGAAGAGGTTGAATCGATGGTGGTGCTGGGCAAGGCCTGCGGGATCGAGGTCGGCGCTGCTGCCGCCGCCATCCTGGAGGGCTAGCCGGCCCCCGTTCCCCATCGATCAGCATATCCCGGAAGGAGGTGCGTTCTGTGCCGACCATCAACCAGCTTGTCCGTCAAGGTCGCAAGAAGCTGACCGAGAAGTCCGCCTCGCCGGCGCTCAAGGGCAATCCCTTCAAGCGGGGTGTGTGCACGGTGGTGAAGACCACCACGCCCAAGAAGCCGAACTCGGCGCTGCGGAAGATCGCCCGTGTCCGCCTCTCGAACAACATCGAGGTGACGGCGTACATCCCGGGCATCGGTCACAACCTGCAGGAGCACTCTGTCGTGCTGGTGCGCGGCGGCCGTGTGAAGGACCTGCCGGGCGTCCGTTACCACATCGTGCGCGGTGCGCTTGATGCGGCGGGCGTGGCCAACCGCATGCAGGGCCGTTCCAAGTACGGCGCCAAGCGGCCGAAGGCAGGCAAGAAGTAAGTAAGCCGGGGGCGGGGAGAGTAACCGGGACCCTACGGCGAAGCTGGTGGACGTGCTGCCTGGTGCAGCCCCCCGACTCGCCGCCCAGAGTTAGTGGAAAGAAAGGGGTAATCGCATGCCGCGTCGCGGTCACGTACCGAAGCGGGAGGTTCAGCCGGATCCGGTATACAACTCGGAACTGGTGACCCGCGTCATCAACAAGATCATGCTTGACGGCAAGAAGGCTCTGGCGCAGCGCATCTTCTACGAGGCGATCGACAAGGCCAGCGCGAAGCTCGGCAAGGAGCCGATGGAAGTGCTGGAGGGCGCGCTGAAGAACATCATGCCCGTCGTGGAGACCCGCTCCCGCCGGGTGGGTGGCGCCACCTACCAGGTGCCGATGGAGGTGCGCCCCGAGCGGCGCCAGGCCCTGGGCATCCGGTGGCTGGTCCAGTTTGCGCGCGCGCGTGGGGAGCGCACCATGGTGGAGCGGCTGGCCGCGGAGTTGGTGGATGCCTTCAACAACACCGGCGGTGCGGTGAAGAAGAAGGAAGAGGTTCACCGGATGGCCGAGGCCAACAAGCCCTTCGCCCACTATCGGTGGTAGCTTATTTGATGCGAATTCCAACGCAAAGGGGGGTGTCCGATGTCTCGGCAGGTATCGCTGGATAGGCTCCGCAACATTGGCATCATGGCGCATATTGACGCCGGCAAGACGACAACGACGGAGCGCATCCTGTTCTACACCGGCCGGACCCACAAGCTGGGCGAGACCCACGAGGGTGCGGCGACCATGGACTTCATGGTGCAGGAGCAGGAGCGCGGTATCACCATTCAGTCCGCTGCTACGACCTGCAGCTGGAAGGACCACCGGATCAACATCATCGACACGCCCGGACACGTGGACTTCACGGTGGAGGTTGAGCGGTCTCTCCGCGTGCTGGACGGCGCGGTGGCCGTCTTCTGCGCGAAGGGTGGCGTGGAGCCGCAGTCCGAGACAGTTTGGCGGCAGGCTGACAAGTACGGGGTGCCCCGTCTGGCCTACGTCAACAAGATGGACACCATCGGCGCGGATTTCTTCCGGGTCATCCGGATGATGGAGGAACGGCTCGGCGCAAGGCCGGTGCCCATTCAGATTCCCATCGGCGCCGAGGACACGTTCCGCGGGCTTGTCGACCTGGTTCGCAACGTTGCCATCATGTACTATGACGACCTGGGCAAGGACATCCGCGAGGAGCCGATTCCCGAGGACATGCGGGAGCTGGTGGAGCAGTACCGCACCCGGATGATCGAGGCGGCGACTGAGGCGGACGACGCCCTGATGGAGAAGTACCTGATGGGCGAGGAGCTGACCGTCGAGGAGATCAAGCGGGGTCTGCGGAAGCTGACCGTGGAGTGCAAGATCAACCCGGTCTGCTGCGGCTCCTCGTACAAGAACAAGGGCGTTCAGCCGCTCCTTGACGCGATCGTCGACTACCTGCCCTCGCCGCTGGACATCCCGCCGGTCCAGGGCACGGACCCCGAGACCGGGGAGCCCGCCGAGCGCAAGGCCGACGACAACGAGCCGTTCTCGGCCCTGGCGTTCAAGGTCGTCTCCGACCCCTACGTCGGCAAGCTCTGCTTCTTCCGGGTCTACTCGGGCCAGCTGAAGAGCGGCAGCTACGTGATGAACGCCACCAAGGGCAAGCGGGAGCGCATCGGCCGGCTGGTGCGGATGCACGCCAACCACCGGGAAGAGGTGGAACTCGTCGAGACGGGCGACATCGCCGCCGCGGTCGGTCTGAAGGACACCGGCACCGGCGACACGCTCTGCGTCGACAGCGCTCCGATCATCCTGGAGTCCATGGAGTTCCCCGAGCCGGTCATCCAGCTGGCGGTGGAGCCCAAGACCAAGGCGGACCAGGATAAGCTGAGCACCGCCCTCCTGAAGCTGGCGGAAGAGGACCCGACCTTCCGGATGTTCACCGATCCGGAGACCGGGCAGACCATCATCGCCGGCATGGGCGAGCTGCACCTGGAGATCATCGTCGACCGGCTGCAGCGGGAGTTCAAGGTGGGCGTGAACGTCGGCAAGCCGCAGGTCTCTTACCGGGAGACGGTCCGGGGCCGCGTCGAGAACGTGGAAGGCCGGTTCGTCCGGCAGAGCGGCGGCCGCGGCCAGTACGGCCACGTCGTTATCAACCTGGAGCCCGCCGAACCCGGTTCCGGGTTCATCTTCGAGAACAAGATCGTCGGCGGCGTCATTCCGAAGGAGTTCATCGGCCCGGTGGAGCAGGGCATCAAGGAAGCTCTGCAGAACGGCGTGCTCGCCGGTTACCCGATGATCGACGTCAAGGTCGAGCTGGTCTTCGGCTCGTACCACGAGGTCGACTCCTCGGAAGCGGCCTTCAAGATCGCCGGTTCCATGGCCCTGAAGGCCGCCGCCCAGAAGGCCCAGCCGGTCCTCCTCGAGCCCTACATGCGGGTCGAGGTGACGGTGCCGGAGGAGTACATGGGCGACGTGATCGGCGACCTGAACGCCCGCCGTGGCCGCATCGAAGGCATGGAGGCCCGGGGGAACGCCCAGGTCATCCGGGCGCAGGTACCCCTGGCCGAGATGTTCGGCTACGCGACCGATCTTCGTTCCCGGACCCAGGGCCGTGGCGTCTACTCGATGCAGTTTGACCACTACGAGGAAGTGCCTCCGAACGTGGCCAAGCCGATCATCGAGAAGGCCCAGGGCAAGGCATAAACCTTCAAAAGAACGGTTGGTAAGGAGGAGAATCCGCCCATGGCTAAGCAGAGGTTTGAGCGTACCAAGCCGCACGTGAACATCGGCACCATCGGCCACGTCGACCATGGCAAGACCACGCTGACGGCGGCGATCACCAAGGTCCTCTCGGAGAAGGGCAAGGCCCAGTTCATGGCCTACGACGCGATCGACAAGGCGCCCGAGGAGCGGGAGCGCGGCATCACCATCAACACCTCCCACGTGGAGTACGAGACCGACGCCCGGCACTACGCCCACGTCGACTGCCCGGGACACGCGGACTACGTGAAGAACATGATCACCGGCGCGGCCCAGATGGACGGCGCGATCCTGGTGGTCTCCGCCGCTGACGGCCCCATGCCGCAGACCCGTGAGCACATCCTGCTGGCCCGCCAGGTGGGCGTGCCCGCCATCGTGGTCTTCCTGAACAAGTGCGACATGGTCGACGACGAGGAGCTGCTGGAGCTGGTGGAGCTCGAGGTCCGCGAGCTGCTGAACCAGTACGAGTTCCCCGGCGACGAGATCCCGTTCATCCGCGGCTCGGCCCTGAAGGCCCTCGAGGGCGATCCCAAGTACGTCAAGGCCATCGAGGAGCTCATGGACGCCGTCGACAGCTACATCCCGACGCCCGAGCGCGACGCCGACAAGCCGTTCCTGATGCCCATCGAGGACGTCTTCACCATCACCGGCCGCGGTACCGTGGTGACCGGCCGTGTGGAGCGCGGCAAGTGCAAGGTCGGCGACCAGGTGGAGATCGTCGGCCTGCGTGAGGAGAGCAAGACGACCGTCGTCACCGGCCTCGAGATGTTCCGCAAGATCCTGGACGAGGTCCAGGCGGGCGACAACGTGGGCGCCCTGCTGCGCGGCATCGAGAAGAAGGAGGTCGAGCGCGGCCAGGTGCTGGCGAAGCCCGGCTCCATCAAGCCGCACACCAAGTTCTCCGGCGCCATCTACGTGCTGACCAAGGAAGAGGGCGGCCGGCACTCCCCGTTCTTCAACGGCTACCGTCCGCAGTTCTACTTCCGGACCACCGACGTCACCGGCACCATCAAGCTGCCCGAGGGCGTTGAGATGGTCATGCCTGGCGACAACGTGGAGATCGCCGTCGAGCTGATCCACCCCATCGCCATTGAGGAGGGTCTCCGGTTCGCCGTTCGCGAGGGCGGCCGCACGGTGGCTTCCGGTCGGGTGACCAAGGTCAGCGAGTAAGATCGGCGTAGATGGGCCTCGCCCGGGGGGCGGGCACGGTGCCCGTCCCCCGGTTTCGGGCCCTGGTGATTCGGGAACAGGAATGTCCCCGATAGAGGAGGGAAGTCAGCGTGGCCAAGCAGAAGATCCGCATTCGGCTGCGGGCCTTCGACCACAAGATCCTCGACAGCTCGGCTGCGAAGATCGTCGAAACGGCCATCCGCACCGGCGCGACCGTCAGCGGCCCGATCCCGCTGCCGACGGAGAAGAGCATTTACACGATCCTGACCGCCCCCAACGGTGAGAAGGACATCCGTGAGCAGTTCGAGATGCGCACCCATAAGCGGCTGATCGATATCGTCGAGCCCGGCTCCAAGACCGTCGAGGCCCTGATGAAGCTGGATCTGCCAGCCGGCGTCGACATCGAGATCAAGCTCTAAGACGGGAGGAACGCGGCTCCCGCCAGGTCGGCAGGCAGACCTGCGGCGATCGATCATGTCGCCTGGACCGAAGCGGCCTGCCAGGAGCGGCTGGGCCGTAAGGCCCTGCCGTGCGGGGCCCAGCAGGCCCCGACGGCCTTCGGATCCTTGCGACCACTGATGTGGAGGTGGCTCTTGTGCAGAAGGGCATCCTGGGCAAGAAGCTGGGCATGACCCAGATCTTCGCTCCCGACGGGAAGATCATCCCCGTCACCGTGGTTGAGGCCGGGCCCTGCGTCGTCGTCCAGAAGAAGACGACCGCGACGGACGGTTACAACGCCGTTCAGCTCGGCTTCGGTGAGATTCGCGAGACGCTCGTCAACAAGCCCCTGAAGGGGCACTTCGAGAAGCATCAGGTGAAGGCGACCCGCTACCTGCGGGAGTTCCGCCTGGACGACGTGGAGTCGCTCAACGTGGGCGACGTCATCAAGGCCGACATCTTCGCCGAGGGCGAGCTGGTCGACGTCACCGGCATCTCGCGCGGGAAGGGCTTCGCCGGCGGCGTCAAGCGGTGGAACTTCAACCGTGGACCTTCGTCCCACGGCTCGAAATATCACCGGCGTCCCGGTTCGCTGGGTCAGCGCCGCTGGGCGCGCGTGCCGAAGGGCCGCAAGCTGCCCGGCCGGTTGGGCGGCGAGCGGGTCACGGTACTCGGCCTGCGGGTCGTGAAGGTTGACCCCGAGAAGAACCTGATCCTCATCAAGGGCGCCGTTCCCGGAGCGAAGGGCTCCCTGATCACTATCCGCGACTCTGTCAAGGCGGCCCGGGCCAAGGCCAAGGCCCAGTAATCGCGCCGAAAGGAGGAGCCAACATGCCGAAAGTGGCCGTTTACAACAAGGAAGGCGCCACCGTCGGGGAGATCACCCTTTCGGACGCCGTGTTCGGGGCTGAGGTGAATCCCGGTCTCCTGCACGAAGTGGTGCAGATGTACCTCGCCAACAAGCGGCAGGGCACCGCGGACACCAAGACCCGGGCTGAGGTTTCGGGCGGCGGCCGGAAGCCGTGGCGCCAGAAGGGCACCGGCAGGGCCCGTCATGGTTCGATTCGTTCGCCCCTGTGGCGGAAGGGCGGCATCGTCTTCGGTCCGCACCCGCGCGAGTACGGCTGGTCGATGCCCAAGAAGGCCCGGCGGGCTGCGCTGCGCCAGGCCCTGAGCGCCAAGGTGAAGAGCGGCGAACTCATCGTGGTTGATAAGTTTGAGCTGGAGGCCCCCAAGACCCGCGAGGTGGCCACCCTGCTCAAGAACCTGAAGGTCGACGGCTCGGCCTTCATCGTGACCGCTCAGGAAGACGCCAACATCTACAAGTCGGCCCGGAACATTCCCGGCGTGCGCGTCAACGCTGCCCGCAACCTGAACGCCTACGATGTACTCGCGGCCAGCAAGCTCGTGTTCACCCAGGACGCCGTGGCCAAGGTTGAGGAGGTGCTGGGCTGATGGAGGCTCGCGACATCATCCTCAAGCCGCTCATCACCGAGAAGAGCGTGGCCAAGATGAGCGAGGGCAAGTACGCCTTCAAGGTCCGGCTGGACGCGAACAAGACGCAGATCAAGCAGGCGATCGAGGAGATCTTCGGCGTGACGGTGGTCCGCGTCAACACGATGCGCGTGCGCGGCAAGCTGCGCCGCCAGGGCAAGTACATCGGGCGCCGTTCCGACTGGAAGAAGGCCATCGTCCAGCTCAAGGAAGGCGACAGCATCAAGGTCTTCGAGGGCCTGTAAGGAGGGTACACGATGGGAATCAAGCACTATAAGCCCACTTCCCCGGGTATCCGCCAGATGACGCGGCACACCTTCGAGGAGCTGACCAGCACGCGGCCCGAGAAGTCCCTGCTGGAGCGCCTCACCCGGAAGGCTGGGCGCAACGTCTACGGCCGCATCACCGTCCGGCACCGTGGCGGCGGCCACAAGCGGATGTACCGGATCATCGACTTCAAGCGGAACGAGTTTGATGGGATCCCCGCCAAGGTGGTTTCCATCGAGTACGACCCCAACCGCACCTGCCGCATCGCGAAGGTGGTCTACGCCAACGGCGCGAAGCGGTACATTCTCCACCCCGTGGGCCTGAACGTCGGCGACACCGTCGTCTCCGGGCCTGACGCGGACATCAAGGTCGGCAACGCCCTGCCGCTGGAGAACATCCCGGTCGGCACCATCGTGCACAACATCGAGCTGTATCCCGGCCGCGGCGGGCAGATGGCCCGGTCCGCCGGCGCCTCCGCCCAGATCATGGCGAAGGAAGGGCGCTACGCCCTGCTCCGGCTTCCGTCCGGCGAGCAGCGCAAGGTGCTGCTGGCCTGCCGCGCGACGGTCGGCCAGGTGGGCAACCTGGAGCATGAGAACATCGTCATCGGCAAGGCCGGCCGCAAGCGCCACATGGGCTTCCGCCCGGCTGTGCGCGGTGTCGTGATGAACCCGGTCGACCACCCGCACGGCGGTGGTGAGGGCAAGTCCCCGATCGGCATGCCGAGCCCGGTCACCCCGTGGGGCAAGCCGACCCTGGGCTACAAGACCCGCAAGCCCAACAAGAAGTCCGACCGGCTGATCGTCAGCCGCCGCAAGAAGTAGGGAAGGGGTGTAAGCTGAATGGGTCGCTCGCTCAAAAAGGGTCCGTACATCGACCCTTCTGTTGAGAAGAAGATCCTCGCCATGAACGAGAAGGGCGAGAAGAAGGTCTTCAAGACGTGGGCCCGTGACTGCACCATCTTCCCCGAGATGGTCGGCCACACGATCGCGGTCCACAACGGGAAGACCCATGTCCCGGTGTACATCACCGAGGAAATGGTTGGCCACAAGCTGGGTGAGTTCGCTCCGACCCGGACCTTCAGAGGTCACGGTGGGGACGAGAGGTCCAGCCGTGTGCGGTAGCAGGCAACCCTCTGAAGTCTGAGCGAAGGAGGTAAACACACGTGGAAGTCAAGGCCAGCGCTCGCTTCGTGCGCATCGCCCCGCGCAAGGTGCGTGTGGTGATCGATCTGGTCCGGGGCAAGAGCGTGAACGAAGCGCTCGCGCTTCTCAAGTTCATTCCGAAGCGGGCCAGCGAGCCCGTCGCCAAGGTGATCGCCAGCGCTGCGGCCAACGCCGAGCACAACTTCAGCCTGAACAAGGATAACCTTTACATCGCCAAGGCGTACGTCGACCAGGGTCCCACGCTGAAGCGCTACCATCCGCGGCAGCGGGGCCAGGCTTTCCCCATCCTGAAGCGCACCTCCCACATCACCGTCGTGGTGAAGGAAAAGGAGGCTAAGTAACAGTGGGTCAGAAAGTACACCCGAAGGGCCTCCGCATTGGCATCGTGAAGGACTGGGACACCCGCTGGTATGCGGACAAGCGGAACTTCAGCGATCTGCTGGTGGAGGACGTCAAGATTCGGAAGTACATCAAGAAGACGCTCTACGCCGCGGGCATCTCCCGCATCGAGATCGAGCGGGCGGGGGGCCGCATCCGCATCATCGTGCACACCGCCAAGCCGGGCATGGTGATCGGCCGCCAGGGCCAGGGCATCGCGGAGCTGCAGAACCAGCTGGCGCAGATGACCGGCAAGCAGATCTCCCTGGACGTCAAGGAGATCCGGCTGCCTGAGCTGGATGCGCAGCTCGTGGCGGAGTCCATCGCGCAGCAGCTGGAGAAGCGGATGTCCCACCGCCGGGCCATGAAGCAGGCGATCCAGCGGGCGATGCGGCTGGGCGCCCAGGGCGTGCGCATCATCGTCAGCGGCCGCATCGGCGGCGCGGAGATCGCCCGGTCCGAGCGTGCGTGGGAGGGCACCGTGCCGCTGCATACCCTCCGGGCCGACATCGACTACGGCTTCGCCGAGGCCGATACGACCTTCGGCAAGATCGGCGTGAAGGTCTGGATCTACGCTGGCGAGGCTGCCCAGAAGGCGGCTGCCGGCGACCGGCGCGAGCGCGGCGAGCGGCGTGAGCGCGGCGGTCGGCGCGGCGGGCGCGGCCGCGGCCAGGGCGGCCAGCGGATGAGCCGCGAGGAGCGCGCGGCCCTGGAGCGGGCGGCAATCGAGGCGGGCCCGAAGCCTGTCAATCGGGAAGGGGGGCAATAGCCAGTGCTCGCACCCAAGCGCGTCAAGTGGCGCCGCGTGCACAAGGCGGTGGCCAAGCTGAACAAGGGCCGGTCCAAGGCCGGCAATGAGGTTGTGTTCGGCGACTACGGTCTGCAGGCCCTGGAGCCCGCCTTCATCACCGACCGGCAGATTGAGGCCGCCCGTGTCGCCATGACCCGTTTCATCAAGCGCGGCGGCAAGGTCTGGATCAAGATCTTCCCCCACAAGGCGCTGACCCGCAAGCCTGCCGAGGTCCGTATGGGCTCCGGCAAGGGCGCCCCTGAGGTCTGGGTGGCCGTCGTCAAGCCCGGCCGGATCCTGTTCGAGCTGGCCGGCGTGGACGAGGAGACCGCCCAGGAGGCGATGCGGCTCGCGGCGCACAAGTTGCCCATCAAGTGCAAGTTCGTGAAGCGGGAGAAGGCCGTCACGCCTGCCGCTGCTGAGACGGGTGGTGAAGCCAATGAAGGTTAAGGAAATCCGCGAAATGTCCACCGAGGAGATCAAGGCCAAGGTGGCTGAGCTCAAGGAGGAGCTCTTTAACCTCCGGTTCCAGTTGGCGGTCAACAATCTGGAGAACACCGCCCGCATTCGCGAGGTGCGCCGGGCCATCGCACAGTGCAAGACCGTCATCCGCGAGCGGGAGCTGAAGGCCCAGGGGGAGGTTAAGGCATGACCGCAGAGCGCAATCTTCGCAAGACCCGCGTCGGCGTGGTCACCAGCGATAAGATGGACAAGACCGTCGTGGTTGCCGTCGAAACCCTGGTCCAGCACCCGCTGTACAAGAAGCGCGTCCGCCGGACCAAGAAGTTCAAGGCCCACGACGAGCACAACCAGTGCAAGGTGGGCGACAAGGTCCGGATCATGGAGACCCGGCCGCTCTCCAAGGAAAAGCGCTGGCGCGTGGTCGAGATCATCGAGTCCGCGCCGGACTACAAGTCCGCACCTGAGGTGTAGCAGAGGGCCGGTTAGCCAGGTCCTCTTCGCAGGGGAAACCGGCTAGCGAACGAGAGGAGGTACGGCCGTGATTCAGGTTCAGACTCGCCTCCAGGTTGCCGACAACACCGGCGCCAAGGAGCTGATGTGCATCAAGGTCCTTGGCGGGTCCTGGCGGCGGTATGCCAACATCGGCGACGTCATCGTCTGCTCGGTCAAGGAAGCCAGCCCGGGCGGCGTGGTGAAGAAGGGCGACGTCGTGCGGGCCGTCGTGGTGCGCACCAAGAAGGGGCTGCGCCGCGAGGACGGTTCCTATATTCGCTTCGACGAGAACGCTGCCGTAATCCTGAAGGACGACAAGGAGCCCCGGGGCACCCGCATCTTCGGCCCGGTGGCGCGCGAGCTGCGCGACAAGGAGTTCATGAAGATCATCTCCCTGGCTCCTGAGGTCCTGTAGTCGGGAGGGGGTAGCAAGCGATGCATAACGGCAAGGTGCACGTCAAGAAAGACGAGATCGTCGTCGTCATCACCGGCAAGGACAAGGGCAAGCAGGGCAAGGTCCTGCGGGTCCTGCCCAAGGAGAACCGCGTGGTGGTCGAGGGCGTGAACGTGGTCAAGAAGCACACCAAGCCTTCCGCCAAGAATCCCAACGGCGGCATTATCGAGATGGAGGCGCCGATTCACGCCTCGAACGTGATGTCGCTGGCGAAGATCGAAGCGAAGAAGGCGAAGAAGAAGGGCTAGCCGGGCGGCGGCTCTAGAAAGGAGGCTTGTGGCACTTGGCCAACCTGAAGACGAAGTACCAGCAGGAGGTTGCTCCTGCGCTTCAAAAGCAGTTCAACTACAAGAACGTGATGATGATCCCCCGGCTGGAGAAGATCGTCATCAACGTCGGCCTGGGCGAGGCCGTGCAGAACGCCAAGGCGCTGGACGCCGCCGTCGCGGACATCGCCGCCATCGCCGGCCAGCGGCCGGTCATCACGCGGGCGAAGAAGTCCATCTCCTCGTTCAAGATCCGGACGGGAATGCCCATCGGCTGCAAGGTGACCCTGCGGGGCGAGCGCATGTGGGACTTCCTCGAGAAGCTGATCTACGTCGCTCTTCCCCGTGTGCGTGACTTCCGCGGCGTCTCCCCGAAGTCGTTCGACGGCCGCGGCAACTACGCCCTGGGTCTGAAGGAGCAGCTGCTGTTCCCGGAGATCGACTATGACAAGGTCGACAAGATTCGCGGCATGGACGTGATCATCGTCACGACCGCCAAGACCGACGAAGAGGCGAAGGCCTTGCTGAAGGGGCTGGGCATGCCCTTCGCGGAGCGCTAAGGAGGGACGAGAGTGGCAAAGACTTCCTTGAAAGTCAAGGCAGCGCGTCCGCAGAAGTTCAAGGTGCGGGCCTACAACCGCTGCAAGCTTTGCGGCCGTCCCCGGGCGTACATGCGGAAGTTTGGCCTCTGCCGGCACTGCTTCCGCAAGCTGGCGCACGAGGGCCAGATTCCCGGCATTCGCAAGGCGAGCTGGTAGCTGGTGATTCGGGAAGGGGAGTCGGACACCGGCAGCGCCCCAGGCCGCGCCCGGGGCCCGGTGGGTTCAGCCGGTGAGTGACATGCCTCCACGCCGGCGGTGCGGGGGGCCGCCCCGCAGTGCCGACTCCAACCGCCCGATCCTGAAAGGAGGATACGCAAGCATGGTCGTCTCCGATCCGATTGCTGACCTTCTGACCCGGATCCGGAACGCGAACCTGGCCTACCATGACCGCGTCGATGTTCCCGGGTCCAAGATGAAGAAGGCCATTGTGCAGATCATGAAGGATGAAGGCTTCATCCGTGACTTCGAGTGGATCGACAACGGTCACCAGGGCGTGATCCGGATCTACCTGAAGTACGGTCCCAATAAGACGAGGGTCATCTCGGGCCTGCGGCGGATCTCCAAGCCCGGCCTGCGGGTCTACGCCAAGCGCGATCAGATCCCCCGGGTGCTCGGCGGCCTGGGTATCGCCATCCTGTCCACGTCCAAGGGCGTCATGACGGACAAGCAGGCCCGTCAGCAGGGCCTCGGCGGCGAGGTTCTCTGCTACATCTGGTAAGGAAGGAGGTGCTGCCGTGTCTCGCATTGGCAAGGCTCCCATCGAGATTCCCGCGGGCGTCGAGGTCACCGTCGAGGGCAACCTGGTGCGTGTCAAGGGTCCCAAGGGTGAGCTCTCCCGTGAGATCCATCCCGCTATGAGCATCACGATTGAGAACGGCGCCCTCCGTGTGTCCCGTCCTTCCGATGAGCGGGAGCACAAGGCGCTGCATGGCCTGACCCGCACCCTGATCGCCAACATGGTGGAGGGTGTGACGAAGGGTTATTCCAAGACGCTGGAGCTGGTGGGTACCGGCTACCGCGCAGCCAAGACCGGCAATCAGCTCACGCTGTCGGTCGGGTACTCGCACCCCGTCGTCTTCAATCCGCCCCCCGGGATCGAGTTCCAGGTGCCCGCGCCCAACCAGGTCATCGTGGCCGGCATCGACAAGCAGCTGGTCGGCCAGGTGGCGGCGGACATCCGTGCGACTCGTCCGCCCGAACCCTATCTGGGCAAGGGCATCAAGTACGCCGGCGAGCACATCCGGCGCAAGGTCGGCAAGGCCGGTAAGTAGGGGGGTGACCGAGGATGATCAAGAAGCTGGATCGCAACAAGGCGCGGCGGAAGCGCCAATTGCGGGTGCGGAAGACCGTCCACGGCACGCCCGAGCGGCCGCGGCTTAACGTCTTCCGTTCGAATCAGAACATCTACGCGCAGATCATTGACGACACGGTCGGCAGGACCCTGGTCTCTGCCTCCACCCTCGACCCCGAGGTGAGAAGCCGGCTGCAGGGCAGCGGTGGCAACAAGGCCGCCGCCGCGATTGTGGGCGAAGTCGTCGCCAAGCGTGCACTGGCCGCCGGCGTGACGAAGGTGGTCTTTGACCGGGCCGGGTACCTCTACCACGGCCGGGTTGCCGCCCTCGCCGAGGCCGCCCGTGAAGCCGGCCTGGAGTTCTAAGTCGAGGGAGGGAAACACGATCGTGGCTCGCAACGAGAACGTTCAGGGCGAACTGAAGGAGAAGATGGTGGACCTGCGGCGCGTGGCCAAGACCGTCAAGGGCGGCCGGCGCATGAGCTTCTCGGCCGTGGTGGTCGTCGGCGACGGCAACGGGCGCGTGGGCGCAGGCCTTGGCAAGGCGGCCGAGATCCCTGAGGCGGTCCGCAAGGGGACCGAGGACGCCAAGAAGCACATGATCAAGATCCCGCTGAACGGCACCACCATTCCCCACGAGGTGATCGGCCGGTTCGGCGCCGGGAAGGTCCTGCTGAAGCCGGCCTCCCCGGGTACGGGCGTCATCGCCGGCGGCGCGGTCCGTGCCGTGCTGGAGGCGGCCGGCGTGCGTGACATCCTCACCAAGAGCCTGGGCTCCAACAACGCGGCCAACCAGGTGCTCGCCACGCTCGCGGGGCTGCGCCAGCTGAAGAGCGCGGAGGAAGTCGCGAAGCTGCGCGGCAAGCCCGTCGAGCAGATCCTCGGTTAGAGGAGGGATGAGACGTGGCTGGTACGCTGAAGATCACCCTCAAGAAGGGTCTGGCCGGCAGGGACCAGCGGATCATCGCCACTTTGAAGTCCCTGGGCCTGACCAAGCTCAACAAGACGGTGGAGCGGCCCGACAACCCCGCCGTGCGCGGCATGATCGCCCGCGTGGCGCACATGGTCGAGGTGCAGGAGGGGTAGGGCTTTCTGACAGCCCAGACGAATTGAGGTGACAAACGGATGAAACTGCATGAGCTGGCTCCCAACCCCGGCGCCCGGCACGAGCGCAAGCGCGTGGGCCGCGGCATCGGTTCCGGCCTCGGCAAGACGTCCGGCAGGGGCCACAAGGGCCAGAAGGCCCGCTCCGGCGGCGGCGTCCGCCCCGGCTTCGAGGGCGGCCAGATGCCGCTGACCCGGCGGCTGCCCAAGCGGGGCTTCTCCAACGCTCCGTTCAAGGTCCGGTACGAGGTGGTCAACGTCGCCGACCTGGAGCGGTTCGAGGCCGGCACCGTGGTGACCCCCGAGCTGCTGGACGAGACCCGGGTCTGCAAGAACGCCACCAAGGGCGTCAAGGTCCTGGGGACCGGTGAGCTGACGAAGGCGCTGACTGTGCGGGCGCACGCGGTGAGCGAGTCTGCCCGGCAGAAGATTGAGGCCGCAGGCGGAAAGGTTGAGGTTATCGGAGAAGCCACCGAAGAGGTGAAGTAACAGCCATGGCGATGCTGGAAACGCTGCGCAATTCGATGCGCGTGCCCGGGCTGAGGAAGCGTCTGCTCTTCACCATCGGGATGCTCGTCGTCATTCGAATTTGCGCGCACATTCCCGTCCCTGGGGTCAACCTGGATCGGTTGACGGAAGTGTTCGGAGCAGGCGGCCTCTTCGATTTCTTCGACATCTTCGCCGGAGGCGCGTTCTCCCAGTTTGCCATTGTCGCAATGGGCGTGACCCCCTACATCAACTCCTCCATTATCATGCAGCTGCTCACGGTCGTGATCCCGCGGCTGGAGGAGCTGCAGAAGGAGGGCGAGGAGGGGCGCAAGAAGATCCAGCAGTACACCCGCTACGGCGCGGTGGTGCTGGGTCTCGTCCAGGCCTTTGGCATCGGCTACGCGCTGCGGAGCTACGGCGCCTTCTACAGCAACAGCTGGATGACCCTCTTCGTGATCATGGTCAGCCTGACCGCCGGCACCGCCCTGGTGATGTGGATCGGCGAGGAGATCACGGAGAAGGGCATCGGCAACGGCATTTCGCTGATCATCTTCGCCAACATCGTCTCCCGGCTGCCTTACTCCATCTACAACGAGATCCTGTTGCTCCGGGCCGGCCAGCGTAACATCTTCCAGCCTCTGCTCGTGGCTGTGGTCGCCCTCTTGATGGTGGTCTTCGTGGTCATCATCAACGAAGCCGTGCGGAAGATCCCGGTGGAGTACGCGAAGCGCGTTGTCGGCAGGCGGGTGGTCGGCGGACAGCGGACCCACCTGCCCATCCGCATCAACCAGGCCGGCGTGATTCCGCTGGTCTTCGCCTCGTCCCTGATGTACTTCCCCATCACGATCGCGGGGTTCTTCCCGAACTCTGACTTCGCGGTCTTCGTGGGCAGGTACCTGGATACGCGGTCCTGGTGGTTCATGCTGATCAACGCGCTGCTGATCGTCTTCTTCACCTACTTCTACACCGCGATCACCTTCAACCCTGAGAACGTGGCCGACAACATCAAGAAGAACGGCGGGTTCATTCCGGGGTATCGGCCGGGCCGGCCCACCGCCGAGTACCTGGAGCGGGTCTCCAGCCGGCTCACGCTGGTGGGCGGCCTGTTCCTGGCGGCGGTGACGATCCTGCCCATCACGATCATGAGCCTCGCCGGCGTCCAGAATGCGTACATCGGCGGCTCCTCGCTGCTGATCGTGGTCAGTGTGGCGCTGGAGACGACGAAGCAGCTGGAGGCGCAACTGGTGATGCGGCACTACCAGGGGTTCATGCGGACTTAGGTGATACACGAGGGTGCGCAGAGGACCGGACCGTCCTCCCCGTCCGGAGGACGCCGGTCCTCGCGGGTCCCGTCTGCGCGCCCGGTTTGGTGAAAGCGAGGTAGGGGGATGCACATCATTCTGATGGGCCCGCCGGGAGCAGGCAAGGGAACCCAGGCCGTGCTGCTGGCCGGGCAGGAAGGCATTCCACACATCTCCACCGGGGACATCTTTCGTGCCCACATGAGCCAGGGCACTCCCCTGGGCAAGCTGGCCAAGGAGTACGTGGATGCTGGCAAGTATGTACCGGATGACGTGACCAACGCCATGGTCAGGGACCGGCTTGCACAGCCCGACTGCAAGAAGGGGTTCGTCCTGGACGGATACCCGCGGACGCCGGAGCAGGCCCGGGCGCTGGACGAGATGCTGGCTGAGCTGGGCCTCGCGTTGGACGCCGTCATCAACATCGACGTGCCGGACGAACTGCTGGTCGAGCGTGCGGTGGGCCGCCGGGTGTGCCGCTCCTGTGGGGCCACCTATCACGTCCGGTTCAACCCGCCCCGTGAGGCCGGCCGCTGTGACCGGTGCGGCGGCGAGCTGTACCAGCGCAGCGACGACCAGGAAGAGAAGGTTGCGGTGCGCCTCAACCTGTACCATTCCCAGACGACGCCGCTTCTCCAGTTCTATAAGGAACGCGGGCTGGTTCGCACCGTCCGCGGAGACCAGCCCATGGACCAGGTCACGGCCGCCATCAAGGAGGCCGTGCGGGCTTCCCGCTGAGGCCGCATCGGCCGCGCTTGCAAACGTGGCAGTGCGGTGCTATCCTGGCTATCGGCTGGGAAATCCGGGAAGCGCTGCGCACAGGCAGGCGCAGGCCGAGTTGGGACCGGATAATCCCACCAAACTGTGAGGAATAAATCCCCGGTTCTGTGCTATACTTATGATATTGGCCTTTCACCGTGTAAGCCCGACATGCGAGTGCGATGACGGAGGTGCACGAACGTGGATCAACCGGGTCTAAGGCCCGGCGCCATCGTGCGCTCTCTGGCCGGACGCGACCTGGGAACATATTACGTCGTGGTGCGGGTGCTGGATGAGCGGTTCGTTGCAGTGGCCAACGGCCAGCGACGTACGGTGTCTCGTCCGAAGGTGAAGAACCGGCGGCACCTCGAAGTAATCGGCTGGGTGGACGCCTCGCTGGCTCTCCGACTGGAACGAGGCGCCAAGGTCACCGACGAACAGATCGCCAAGGCCCTGGAGACCATGCCTGCGAGAGTCTACGAGGGGGTTTAGAACGGGCGTATGTCGAAGGACGACGTCATTGAGGTTGAGGGCACCGTCGTCGAGAATCTGCCCAATGCGATGTTCCGCGTGGAGCTGCCCAACGGTCATCGGGTGCTGGCTCACGTGTCGGGCAAGATCCGGATGCACTTCATCCGGATTCTCCCTGGGGACCGCGTGACGGTGGAACTATCGCCTTACGACCTGACTCGTGGTAGAATCGTATACCGGTACAAGTAGCCGGTTGTCCCCAGCCGTTGACATTTGACCAGTCCTGCAATGGGCTGCATCCCTGCGCTTGACGTGGACCGCTGAGGCCAAACGAGCGCGCGAAGAGAGGAGGGGCTGCTCGTGAAGGTTCGCCCGTCGGTGAAGCCGATTTGCGAGAAGTGCAAGGTCATCAAGCGTCACGGTCACGTGATGGTGATCTGCGAGAATCCGAAGCACAAGCAGAAGCAGGGATAGTTTCCTTGACACGCCCGGCTCGGCGGGCACCCGCCGGAGCGCGGGAACCAGACACACGCTGTTTGCTTATCCGGCTGGCGCACCTCCTGCCGTGGCGGGAGGCGCACCGGCGTTTACGCATGGGCTCGAGGTTCGGACACTGCCGGGAGGCGTGCAAAACCCGAACTGGAACCCGGCGGCTTCCCCTCAGGGAGCGGCTGGTGGCCGAGGTCCCTCTTCCCTCGCCACATTTCCTGCGGTGTTGTCGTTTGGGACGGGTCGTGCAATCTGGACGATCACCTTGGTCTTTTGCATGAGGAGGGTAATTCAGCAGCATGGCGCGTATTGCAGGCGTAGACCTGCCTCGTGACAAGCGCATTGAAGCCGCCCTGCCGTACATCTACGGCATCGGCTGGTCGCTTTCCCGTGAGATCCTGAAGAAGACCGGCATCGATCCGGACACTCGCGTGCGCGACCTGACCGAGGAGCAGGTGGCCAAGCTGCGCGAGGTCATCGATCATGAGTACAAGGTCGAAGGCGACCTCCAGCGCGAAGTGCAGATGAACATCAAGCGGCTGATCGAGATCGGCTGCTACCGGGGCCTGCGGCATCGCCGGGGTCTGCCCGTGCGCGGGCAGCGCACCAAGACGAACGCCCGGACCCGGAAGGGCCCGCGGCGCACGGTCGCCGGCAAGAAGAAGGCGAAGTAAGGAGGGACACGTCTGAATGGCTAAGCGCACTGCCCGCGTGAAGCGCAGGGAGCGGAAGAACGTAGACAAGGGCGTGGCCCACATCCGTTCTACCTTCAATAACACGATCGTGACCATCACCGATGTCCATGGCAACGCGCTGGCCTGGGCGACCGCCGGCGCCATGGGGTTCAAGGGTTCCCGGAAGTCCACGCCGTTTGCGGCCCAGATGGCGGCCGAGAAGGCGGCCAAGGACGCCATGGAGCACGGCGTGCGTGAGGTTGAAGTGCTGGTCAAGGGGCCGGGGTCCGGCCGTGAGGCGGCGATCCGCCAGCTGCAGGCCGCCGGCCTGGAGGTCACGGCGATCAAGGACGTGACCCCGATTCCCCACAACGGCTGCCGCCCGCCGAAGCGGCGCCGCGTGTAGGACGAGGAGGGGAAAAGTAACCAATGGCGCGATACACGGGTCCCGTCTGCCGGCTGTGCCGGCGTGAGGGCGTTAAGCTTTACCTGAAGGGCGAGAAGTGCTACAGCGACAAGTGCCCCGTCGTCAAGCGGGCTACCCCGCCGGGGCAGCACGGCGCCTCCCGGCGCAAGCCGACGGAGTACGCCATCCAGCTGCGGGAGAAGCAGAAGGCCCGCCGGTACTACGGCGTGCTGGAGCGGCAGTTCGAGCGTTACTTCGAGATGGCCTCCCGCAAGAAGGGCGTCACCGGCGAGGTGCTGCTGCAGACGCTGGAGCGGCGCCTCGACAACGTCGTCTACCGGATGGGCTTCGCCGCCAGCCGTGCGGAAGCCCGCCAGATCGTCAAGCATTCCCACATCGAGGTCAACGGCCGCAAGGTCAATATCCCCTCTTACCTGGTGCGCGAGGGCGACGTGGTCGCCGTGCGCGAGTCCTCCCGCGAGCACAAGCGCATCAAGGAGCTGGCCGCGGCTGCCACCCGCACGGTGCCGGCCTGGCTGTCGGTCGATCCGGAAGCCTTGCGCGGCACGGTTCTCCGGCTGCCCAATCGCGACGAGATCGACACGCCGGTTCAGGAGCAGCTCATTGTCGAGTTCTACTCCCGGTAACGGTCGCACCGACTGTGGCAGTGGCCGCAGCTGGTGGGCAGAGCTGGGTTCTTGGGCGGTGGCGTAGGGCGCTCACATGAGTGAGACAGGGAATTGGGGGTATCTACCAGATGATCGGAATGGAAAAGCCCAAGATTGAGACCGTGGTGCTGGCGGAGGACAACAGCTACGGCAAGTTCGTGGTGGAGCCTCTGGAGCGCGGCTACGGCATCACCCTTGGCAACTCCCTGCGGCGGATCCTGCTCTCTTCCCTGCCGGGCGCCGCAGTCACCTCTGTGAAGATCGACGGCGTGCTGCATGAGTTTTCCACGCTCCCCGGTGTGGTCGAGGACGTCACGGACATCATCCTCAACCTCAAGCAGCTCTCGCTCCGGATGCACAGCGACGAACCGAAGGTCCTGCGCCTCCATGCGGAGGGCGAGGGCGAGGTCACCGCGGGGGACATTCATACGGACGCCGATGTGGAGATCCTCAACCCGGACCTGCACATCGCCACCCTGGACAAGGGCGGCCGGCTCATCGCCGAGATCACCGTCAGCAAGGGACGGGGCTACGTGCCGGCTGACCAGAACAAGACCCCGGACATGCCCATCGGCGTGATTCCCGTCGACTCGATCTTCTCCCCGATCCGTCGGGTGAACTACACCATCGAGCACACCCGCGTCGGCAACAAGACCAACTACGATAAGCTCACCCTGGAGGTCTGGACCAACGGGGCCATCCGGCCCGACGAGGCCTGCTCCTGGGCGGCGAAGATCCTCAAGGAGCACCTGGAGCTCTTCATCTCGCTCACCGAGGACGCCGACGAGATCGAGGTCATGCAGGAGAAGGAAGACGACGAGCGGCACAAGCTGATGGAGATGACCATCGAAGAGCTGGATCTCTCCGTTCGTTCGTACAACTGCCTGAAGCGGGCGGGCATCAACACCATCGCGGAGCTGGTCTCCAAGACCGACGAAGAGATGATGAAGGTCCGCAACCTGGGCAAGAAGTCGCTGGAAGAGGTCAAGACCAAGCTGGCGGCCTTCGGCCTTTCGCTGCGGCAACCTGATGACTAGCCCCGAGGCGCTTTCGATCTGGACAGGATAGGGGTGAACCAAGGAAAATGGCCAAATATCAGAAGCTCGGCCGGGACAGCTCGGCCCGCAAGGCCTTGTTCCGGGCCGTGGTGACGGCCCTCTTCGACAAGGAGCGGATCGAGACGACCGAGGCCAAGGCGAAGGCGGTTCAGTCCATCGCCGAAGAGATGATCACCCTGGCCAAGCGCGGCGATCTGCACGCCCGTCGGCAGGCCCTCGCCTACATCTACGACGAGTCGGTCGTGACGAAGCTGTTCAACCAGATCGCTCCCCGGTACGCCGACCGCAACGGCGGCTACACCCGGGTGATCAGGACCGGCGTTCGGAAGGGCGATGCGGCCCCCATGGCGATTCTCGAGCTGGTCTGAACTCACTGGTGCGAAACGCCCGGGCGCGGCAGCGCCCGGGCGTTTCAGCGACGCGGGAGGGGAGTTAGGCCGTGACCAACCCGTACATCGTCGCGGAAGGGGTCTCCTACGCCTACGGCCGTGAGGAGGCCGACGGCGCGGCACCGGTCCGGCTGGCCCTGGACGGGGTGGACCTGGACGTGCGCCGGGGCGAGTTTCTGGCCATCCTGGGGATGAACGGCTCCGGCAAGTCCACCCTGGCGCGGCACCTGAACGCCCTCCTGCTCCCGCGGGCGGGGCGGGTGCTGGTCGACGGCCTGGACACCCGGGAGGAGGCCAATCTCTGGTCCATCCGGGACCGGGTCGGCATGGTCTTCCAGAACCCGGACAACCAGATCGTCGCGGCCGTGGTGGAGGAGGACGTCGCCTTCGGCCCGGAGAACCAGGGGCTGCCCTCGGCGGAGATCCGCGCCCGGGTGGCGGAGGCCCTGGAGGCCGTGGGCATGAGCGAGCACAGGGAGCGGTCGCCGCACCTGCTTTCGGGCGGCCAGAAGCAGCGGGTGGCCATCGCCGGCGCCCTGGCGATGCGTCCCGCCTGCCTGGTGCTGGACGAGCCCACCGCCATGCTCGACCCGTCGGGCCGCGCCGAGGTGCTGGCGGTTGTCCGCCGCCTCAACCGGGAACTGGGCATGACGGTTGTCTGGATCACGCACTTCATGGACGAGGCGGTCGTGGCCGACCGGGTGGTGGTGATGGCCGAGGGCCGGGTGCAGATGGTCGGCACGCCCCGGGAGGTCTTCGCTCAGGCCGACCGCATCCGGGCCCTCCGGCTGGACCTGCCCCCCGCCGTGCAGGCTGCCGAGCGGCTGCGAGCGCAGGGCGTGCCGCTGCCCAGGACGATACTCACGCTGGATGAGCTGGTGGAAGCGCTATGCCAATTGTATTCGAGGCCGTAAGCCACATCTATCAGCCCGGGACCCCGTTTGCCTGGAAGGCCCTGGACGACGTCTCGATGACCATCCCCGACGGGGAGTTCTGGGGGATCATCGGCCCCACGGGATCGGGCAAGTCCACCCTGATTCAGCACATGAACGGCCTGCTGCGGCCCACGACCGGCCGCGTGCTGGTGGACGGCCTGGACCTTTCCGACCGGAAGACGGACCTGCGCAAGGTGCGCCAGCGGGTGGGCCTGGTCTTCCAGTACCCCGAGCACCAGCTGTTCGGCGAGACGATCTTCGAGGACGTCGCCTTCGGCCCGCGCAACATGCAGCTGGACGCCGCGGAGGTGGAGCGGCGGGTGATGACGGCCCTGGAACGGGTGGGGCTGGATCCGGCGATGAAGGACCGCTCGCCCTTCGGCCTTTCGGGCGGCCAGGCGCGCCGGGTGGCCTTGGCGGGGGTGCTGGCCATGGAGCCGCGGGTGCTGATCCTGGACGAGCCCACCGCCGGCCTTGACCCCCAGGGGCGGCGGGAGATCCTGGACCTGGTGGGCGGCTTCGCACGGACGGGTATGACGGTGGTGCTGGTGTCCCATTCGATGGACGACGTGGCCGAGTACGCGGACCGGGTGCTGGTGATGCACCGGGGCCGGGTCCACATGCTGGGTACGCCCCGGGAGCTGTTCGCCCGGCGTGCCGAACTGGAGGCGATCGGCCTTGGCGTGCCGGCGGCGGTCGCGCTGGCGGACAAGCTCCGGGAGCGGGGCTGGCCCATCCCGCCGGACGTGGTCACCATGGACGAGGCGGTGGCCGCCATCCGGAACCTCCTCGCCGGCAGGAAGGGGGCTGACGGCCCGTGAGCTTTCAGATCACCATCGGGCAATACTACCCCGGGAACTCGCTGCTGCACCGGCTGGATCCGCGGGTGAAGATCACGGGGGTCTTCCTGCTCTCCATCGCCATCTTCCTGCCGCGGGCCTGGCCCGGCCACCTGGCGGCGGTGCTGTTCACCCTGGCGCTGGTGGCGCTGGGGCAGGTGCCGTTGAAGCAGATCTTGCGCGGCCTTCGGCCGATCCTCATCTTCCTGGTGATCACGGCGCTGTTCAACCTGTTCCTGACGCCGGGCGAGGAGCTCTTCCGCATCGGGCCCGCGGCGGCCACCCGGGAGGGGCTCCGGCTGGTGGCCGTGACCTCCACCCGGCTCCTCCTGCTGGTGACCATCGCGTCCATCCTCACGCTGACCACGTCGCCGATCCGGCTCACCGACGGGCTGGAGATGATGCTGCGGCCCCTGCGGCCCATCGGCGTGCCTGCCCACGAGCTGGCCCTGATGATGACCATCGCCCTGCGGTTCATCCCCACCCTGGCGGAAGAGGCGGACCGGATCATGCGGGCGCAGCAGGCCCGCGGCGCCAGCTTCTCCACGGGATCCCTGGTCGCCCGGGTGCGGAGCCTGGTGCCGGTGCTGGTGCCGCTGTTCGTGGCGGCCTTCCGGCGGGCTGACGAGCTGGCGACCGCGATGGAGGCCCGGGGGTATCGCGGCGGCGAGGGCCGGACCCGCATGAAGGAGCTGACGTTCACGGCCCGTGACGCCGTCGCCCTTGTGGTCCTGATCGGCTTCGTCGCGCTGATGGTGGTCATGCGGATCGGGGGCGTCGGGTAGCGGCGCCTGGGGGGAGGTGCGCGATGCGGACCATCAAGCTGATCCTCGCCTACGACGGCACGGCCTATGCCGGCTTTCAGCGGCAGCCCAACGGCATCACCATCCAGCAGCGGCTGGAGGAGGCGCTGCGAGCCGTCACCGGCGAGCCCGACCTGCGCATCGGCGCGGCCGCCGGCCGCACGGACGCGGGCGTCCACGCCCGGGGCCAGGTGGTGCACCTGCGCACATACGCCACCATTCCCATCGACCGGTGGCCCGCGGCCCTGAACGGCCATCTCCCGGACGACATCGCCGTCATCGGCGCAGAGGAGGCGCCCCCCGACTTCCACGCCCGGTACTGGGCCCGGGAGAAGCGGTACCGGTATACGTTCTGCCTTTCCCCGTACCGGCTGCCGATGGCCCGTCTGTACAGCTACCACTGGCACCGGCCGGTGGACGTGGACGCGATGCGGCGGGCGGCGGCGCTGCTGGTGGGGCGGCACGACTTCGCCGCCTTCCGGGCGACGGGGGGATCGGCCCGCACGACCGTGCGGACGATCACCCGGCTGACGCTCACCGAGGAGCCGCCGTTCCTCCACCTGGACGTCACGGCCGATGGCTTCCTCTATAACATGGTGCGGATCATCGCCGGCACGCTGCTGGAGGTGGGCGCAGGCCGGCGCAGCCTCGACCGGGTGGCCCAGGCCCTGCGGCACGGCCGGCGGGAGGATGCGGGCCGGACCCTGCCGCCCCACGGGCTCTGCCTGGAAGAGGTGGTCTACGGCGACGGCCCGAGCATTCCGCCCTGGGCCGCGGAGGCCGCGCCGGACGCGGATTTGGAGCCTTGACAGTGGTTCGTTCGCCAATGTATACTATGGAGCGTTGACCTCGCCACCTCTGGCGAAAAGAGGTTCTGACCAGGAGCGACCTGGACCTCACGCCTTTTCCCCGAGTAGGGCGTGTACGCCAGGCGCCGACCGATGAACATAGATCATCCGCGAAGACCCTCGATGACCGATTCCGTAGGAGGGAACCCCGTGAACAAGACTTACATGGCCAATCCGCAGAATGTGGAGCGGAAGTGGTATGTGGTCGACGCCGAAGGCAAGACCCTCGGGCGGTTGGCCAGCAAGGTGGCTGCCATTCTGCGCGGCAAGCATAAGCCCACGTTTACCCCGCACGTTGATTGCGGCGATTTTGTCATCATCGTCAATGCCGAGAAGATCCAGGTGACCGGCAAGAAGGTCACGGACAAGGTCTACTACCGTCACTCCGGTTATCCGGGCGGACAGAAGGCCACGACCTTCGAGCAGATGATCGCGAGGCGGCCTGAGCGCGTCCTCGAGCTCGCCATCAAAGGCATGCTTCCGCACAACCGGCTGGGCAGGCAGATGTACCGCAAGCTGAAGGTGTACGCCGGTCCCGAGCACCCGCATGCGGCGCAGAAGCCCGAGCCGCTTGAGGTCTAATCGAGAGGAGGCGTGTTGATCGATGTCGACCGTGACGCAGTACTGGGGTACGGGCCGCCGGAAGACCGCCATCGCCCGGGCTCGCCTGCTGCCGGGTACCGGCAACTTCGTGGTGAACGGCCGCACCCTTCAGGAATACTTCGGCCTTCAGACCCTGCAGATGATGGTGGAGAGCCCGTTTGCCGTGACCGGCACCACGGGCAAGTTTGACGTCTACCTCAACGTGATCGGCGGGGGCATCTCCGGCCAGGCCGGCGCCTGCCGGCACGCCATCGCCCGTGCGCTGGTCAAGTATGATCCCGAGCTGCGCCCTGCGCTGAAGCAGGCCGGATTCCTCACCCGCGACCCGCGGATGAAGGAGCGCCGGAAGTACGGCCTCAAGAAGGCCCGCAAGCGCCCGCAGTTCTCCAAGCGCTAAAATCGCAGGAGCCCGTGGCGAGTTGCCACGGGCTTTCTTCATGCGTCCGGAGCCCGCCTGTCCTTCTGCAACCGGCATGTCCGCGCAGGTGGCGCATACCCTTCCTGCATGAGGGGGGAGGAGTGTGCGCAAGTTTCCGCTGCCTCAGGCCGTCTTGCTGGGCCTGGTCGCCGCCGTCCTGGTCGCGGCGGCCTGGCCGCTGTGGAAAGGGCTGCGGGCGTCCCGGGAGGGCGGCGAGCCGCAGGCCCCCGAACCCGCGCCCGGCCCGCTGGCCGGCTTGGTCATCGTGGTGGATCCGGGACACGGGGGCTGGGATCCGGGGGCCGTGGTGGCGGGGGTGAAGGAGAAGGACCTCACGCTGCAGGTGGCCCACGTCCTCAAGGAGATTTTGGAAGCGCGCGGGGCCCGGGTGGTTCTCACCCGGACCGATGACACCCACTACTCCCGCACGGTCCGGGAGGACCTGCGTCAGCGGGTGGCCCTGGTGGGCGAGCACCAGGCGGACCTGTTCCTGTCGCTGCACGCGAATCAGGACCGCTGCCACTGCTGGGGCGCGCAGACCTTCTACCAGAAGGGCGGCTCGGCGGAGGGCAAGGCCCTGGCCATCTCCATCCAGAACCGGCTGCGGGAGAGGACCGATACCACCCGATACGCCCTGCCGGGCGACTACTTCGTCCTGCGCACCACGGAGGTGCCGGCGGTCATCGTGGAGATGGGCTTCCTCTCCAACGCGGCCGAGCGCGGCCGGATGCAGCAGCCGGAGTACCAACGGACGATTGCCGAGGCCATCGCAGACGGGGTCGTGGACTACCGGGAGTACATCTCCCGCCATCCCGGCACGGCGCCGGAGAATCCGGCTGACCCGGGGGAGGCCTCCCCCCGGTCCTGAGATTGGGAGCGGGGCGGAGGAATCGCCGGTCGGCGCCTCGAAACCCCTGTAGGAATCGTAGCAGCCAGGGGAGGCGCCGACGTTGCACCGTAATCTCAACTACGGATGGATCGATGTCATCACCTCGGGCAGCATGTATGCCGGCAAGACGACCGAGCTAATCCGCCGGGTCCGAACGTTCATCCTGGCGAAGCGGACCGCCGTCGTCTTCCAGCCGCGCATGGCCAAACGGTATACCGACGACGAGGTGATCGTGACCCATGACGGGCTCCGGTTCGAGGCGGTCCACACCGACAGCCCGCTGGAGATCCTCTGGTATGCTGAGATCCACAAGCCCGACGTGATCGGCATCGACGAGGCGCAGTTCTACGACGTGTCGCTGGTGAACACGGTGCAGGAGCTGGCCAACCGCGGCCATTACGTGATCGCAGCCGGACTGTCGCAGACGTCGGAGGGCAGGCCCTTCGGCTGCATGCCCCAGCTGCTGGCCCTGGCGGACAGCATCACGTCCGTATACGGGGTGTGCGTCGTCTGTGGCGAGCCGGCGACCAAGCCGTTCGCGCTTACCGCGAAGACCGAGGACGTGGTGGTGGGTGGCGGCGAAAAGTACGAGGCCCGCTGCCGCAAGTGCTGGCTGGAGGGGAGAAGGGCCCGGGGCGAGCAATGTTGAAAGGGCCGTCCTCGTGGCGTTGCCGGCAGGGGCGGCGGGGCCTCACGGGTGCGGCGGTTTTGCAAACTTCAACCCGTACGAGTAGGGCCCCACGTCGCAGGGGCCGACGAACTGAAACCCGCCGGCCGTAAACTCCGCGATGACGTCATCCGGGTCGACCCGGTGGTCGGCGGGCGGGCCCTCGGGAGTCGGCTCCGGCTTCCAGTCCACCACCAGACAGACGCCTCCCGGGCGCAGGATGCGCTTCACCTCGCCGATGAACATGGAGGCCGGGTCGACCTCGTGGTAGACGTCGGCGATCAGCACCGCCTCGCACGACTCGGTGGGCACCGGCCACTCGTCCTCCTCCTCGGCGAGGACGGGCACGACGTTGTCGACGCCCTGCGCGCGGGCCCGCCGGCGCAGGTGCTCCAGCATCTCCTCGCTGATGTCGATGCCGTACACCACCCCGCCGGGAGGCAGCCGCTTCGCCGCCGGAAGCGCGAACCAGCCGGGCCCGCAGCCCACGTCCGCGAGGGCGGTGCAGCGGTCCAGGTCCAGGTGGCGCAGGACCTGCGCCGGATCGTGCCAGCTGTAGCGGCGCTCGTCCAGAAGCCGTTCGACGCGCTGAGGATCGAACCTGTGGACCACCGCTCATCACTCCTTTGTCTGTCTGGAGTTTGGACGTCTGGCGGATGACGATTAGCACGGGAGGGAGATCACATGTCGCTTGCGCCCGGTCTCACCGCGACGGCCGAGACGGTGGTGACGCCGGAGAACTGCGCCAGGGCCGTGGGCAGCGGCGCGGTGGACGTGTTCGCGACGCCGATGATGATTGCGCTCATGGAGGAGGCGGCGGCCAGGGCGGTGGAGCCGTTCCTCGGGGAGGGCGAGACCACCGTGGGCACCCGGGTCGACGTCGAGCACCTCGCCGCGACGCCGCCGGGGATGAAGGTCCGGGCCACCGCCGTGCTGGAGCGGGTGGACGGGCGGCGGCTGCTGTTCCGGGTCGAGGCGTTCGACGACCGGGAGCGGGTCGGAAGCGGCACCCACGAGCGGGTCATCGTGCGCATGGAGAGGTTCCTCCAGCGGGCGGGGGAAAAGCGGTTGCCTTAAATGCTTTAACGTGCTAAACTTCCTCCAAACCCGATGGAGGTGTTCCAGAGTTGGCTCAGCCTACCTACCACATTGCCTGCCTCCCGGGCGACGGGATCGGTCCCGAGGTCACCCGGGGGGCAGTGACCGTGCTGCAGGCAGCCGCGGCTGCCTACGGTTTCCGCCTGGAGTTTTCGGAGCACCTGGTGGGCGGAGCCGCTTACGACGCTGCGGGAACCCCCTTTCCGGACGAGACGCGGGATGCGTGTGACCGCGCGGATGCCATCCTCTTCGGCGCCGTGGGCGGTCCCCGCTACGAGGGGCTGCCGTGGGACCTGCGCCCGGAGGCCGGCCTGCTGGCCATCCGGAAGCGCTACGACCTGTACGCGAACCTGCGTCCCATCCTGCTCTACCCCCCGCTGAAGGACGCCTCGCCGCTGAAGAACGAGATCATCGGCGGCGGCGTCGATTTCATCATCGTGCGGGAGCTGGTGGGCGGCATCTACTTTGGCGAGCCTCGGGGCATCGAGACCCTGCCCGACGGCACCCGCCGGGGCGTGAACACCGAGGTGTACACCGACGCCGAGATCGCCCGCATCGCGCGCATGGGCTTCGAAATCGCCCGGGGGCGCAGGCGTAGGCTGACCTCGGTGGACAAGGGCAACGTGATGGAGGCCGGCAAGCTGTGGCGGACCGTGGTCGACGAGGTGGCCCGGGAATTCCCCGACGTCGAGGTGGAGCATCTCCTGGCGGACAACGCGGCGATGCAGATCCTGCGCCGCCCCGGCGATTTCGACGTAATGCTGGCCTCCAACCTGTTCGGGGACTTTCTCTCCGACGAGGCGGCCATGCTGACCGGCTCCATCGGCCTGCTGCCCTCGGCCTCGCTCGGGGCGGCGCGCAACCGATTCGGCCTGCCCAAGGGCTTCTATGAACCCATCCACGGCTCCGCGCCGGATATCGCCGGCCAGGACCGGGCCAACCCCCTGGCCGCCATCCTCTGCGGTGCCATGCTCCTGCGTCACTCGCTGGGCCGGGACGACGCGGCCCGGGCGGTGGAACAGGCGGTGGCTGCGGTCCTGGAAGAGGGTCTGCGCACCGCCGACATCACCGTGCCCGGCACTGCGGTCCTCGGCACGGCGGCGATGGCCCGCGCGGTCGCCGACCGGGTCCACTGACGGGTACGGGGGCTGTCTCCAGGGTCATCGGGGATGACCTCGGGACAGCCCCCGGCGCTTACTCGTCGTCGTCGTCCTTCTCCTTGCCGCCGGCGTTCACGTTCACGTTGACCTTCTCCAGGATTCCGGGGATCTTCTCCATGATCTTGTCGATGGCCGTCCCCCGGCCCAGCGGCAGCACGGAGACCTCGCCGTCCTTGATCACGATGACCGCCTTGGCCGCCAGGCGGGCGCCCCCGCCGCCGCCCACGCCCGAGCCGCCCTGCTTCTCGTCGCGTCCTTCGCCGCCGCCTGCCCCGAAGCCGAAGGTCAGATCCATCACCGGAATCAGGGTCACGTCGCCGACTGTCATGGGTTCGCCGACGATAGACTTGATGTGCAGGTGCTTCTCCAGGGTCGCCATCACCGAGTTCAGCATCTCCGCCGCCATATCAGGCTCCTCCTCTCAGTAAGATGGTCCGCAGGGGTCTGAAGCGGATTCTGCCGACGAGACGGTTCCAGACCGCCGGCCGGCGCGCCACGTGCCACGCAATGGCCGCCAACCGGAACCCGTAGACCCGCCCGGTCAACTCCCCGCGCCCCACCAGGCACGGCCGTTCGAAGTCGGGGGTGAGCCGCAGGGACCGACCCAGGCCGGCGCTCCAGCGGATCGCCTCGCAGAGGCCGGTGAGGGCGGGATCAGGCAGGCCGTAGCTCCCCTCCGCCGTCAGGCGGACGCCCAGGCTGCGCCAGAGCCGGCCGGGCAGCTGCACGGCCTCGCGGGCGAGGGTCAGCAGCAGTTCGGGGTCAGGCTTGGTCCGCCCAGCCTTCCGGCCCGCTTTCCGTTTCGTGGCGCCCGGGGTCTTCGGTCTGTGTCCTCGGCCGCCCTTTTTGCCGCCGCGCACCGGAAAGCCCAGGACCCGCACCTCCGGCTGCCCGAGACGGCCGTCCGACCACTGCGCGCCGGCTGTGACCGGCAGCAGCCCCCAGCGGAGCCGGAGTCGCCATTCGGCCCGGCCGGCCAGCGGGCTCTCCCAGTCGTCCGCCGCCAGGTCCGCGCGGCCGCACAGGCGCAGGTCGAAGGGGACGAAGAGCAGGGCGAGCACCATCAGCACGGCCAGACCGAGGAGCAGAAGAAGCGCCCGGAGCAGGACCGTGCCTGCCGCCGCCAGGATCGCCAGCAGGTCAACCGCCCCCCTTCCGCCTGCGCCACCGGCGCTTCAGCGTTCGCACCAGCCCTTCCGCCCCCCGGTGGCCCAGCGCGGTGAGGGTCCGGGCAGGCCTGGCGAAGGCGGGGTTGGCCGTGAGCCACAGGGTCGAGAAGGCCCACGCCGATGCGGGCGGCGCCTCCGGTTGCCGGTGGCGCCGGTGCTCGGCCAGCAGGACCTCGGCCAGGGCGTCCGGATCCTGCGCGGGGTCCGGGGCGAGCGTCGCCGTGCGTCCCAGGTCCCAGTAAAGGCTCTTATAGAAGCCGGCCAGGCGGCGGCATGCCCGGCACTGCCGCAGGTGCGCCTCCACCAGCGCGGCCTCCGCCGGATGCAGGGTGCCGTCGACGTAGAGCTGGACCAGCTCCTCGTCGCACCGCATCGTCGCCATCATTCCACCCCCTCGGTCTCCAACCGGGCCCGGAGCGCCCGCCGTGCCCGGAACAGGTAGGTCTTCACGGTGCCGACGGGCAGGTCGAGCATCCGGGCGATCTCCTCGTAGGCGAGCCCCTCTTGGTGCCGCAGGACGAGCGCCATCCGCCAGAGCGGCGGCAGGTCCGCCAGGGCCCGCTCCAGGTCCAGCATCGTCCAGGCCGGCTCCGTGCCGTGGGCCACGGGGAGGGCGGCCTCGGGCAGGTCGTCCAGCGACAGGTGACCCCTGCGCCGTTTCAGGTGGCTGAGGGCCAGGTTGGTGGTGACCCGCCGGAGCCATGGCCAGAGGGGGCGGCCCGCGTCGAGGGAGTCAATGGCCCGCACCGTCCGCAGGAAGACCTCCTGGGTGAGATCCTGCGCGTCCTCCCGGTGCTGGACGAAGGCATAGGCGGTGCGGTAGACTCTCTCCTGATAGGCTTCCACCAGGCGGCTGAAACCCGCCCGGTGGCCCTGCTGGCACAGCTGGATGATCGACGCGTCCCGCTCCATGTGCGAGCCCCCCTCCGGCCCTCTACTCTCCAATACCGCCTACCCCGGCGGAAAGTTTCAGCTGTGCGAGCGAGAAACCGAGATTTCCGAAGGAGACAGACCAAGCATGCTCGTTGCCCTGTACCTGGCGGCCATCGTCGCCGCCAACCTCTCCGTGGTGTACTTCGGCCCGTACGCCAGCATTATCAACTCGTTCGTCTTCATCGGCCTGGATATCACCACCCGGGATGCCCTGCACGAGCGGTGGGAGGGCAGGAACCTCTGGGGCAAGATGGCCCTGCTGATCCTGTCCGGTTCCGTGCTCTCCTGGCTGCTCAACCGGGATGCGGGGCGCATCGCGCTCGCCTCGTTCACCGCGTTCGCGGCCTCCGGGGCGGCCGATACCGTCGTGTACCACCTCCTGCGCCACCGGCCCAAGCTGTGGCGGGTCAACGGTTCCAACGCCGTCTCCGCGGCGGTGGACTCCGTCGTGTTCACCTCCGTCGCGTTCGGCAGCTTCATGCCGCTGATCATGGCCGGCCAGTTCCTGGCCAAGGTCGCGGGCGGCTACCTGTGGGCCCTGGTGCTGAACCGGGTGTACTGGCGTCGGGCGCAGGCCCAGGAACGGTGATCCGTCCGGGCTATCCCCGAAACCCTTTTGTAGGGCGAAGGGTCTAGGGTCTTCGCCCTATTTCCCCCTCGACAGCGCCGAATTCTTCTGGTATATTTGAGAAACAAAGTTTCGTGCGCGGTTGAGAGGGGTGTGGGGGATGCGCTACCTGAGCGGCTGGATGTACGGGGTGGGGGCCCTGTACCTGGCGATGGCGTTGGTGTTCAACCCGCTGCTGCTCTCCTATGCCATCCCGACCATGGGGCTGGATCTGGAGCCCGGGGGCCAGCGGGTGCTGATGGACGGCGTCTTCTTCATCGGCGCGATTGTGGCGGTGCTGGGTGTGTTCCTCCTGCGGGGGGCCAGCAGGCCGCACCTGAACCGGGAGCTGGTCAAGCTGGTCATCTGGGTGGAGCTGATCGCCGGCCTGGTGCTCAACCTGTACCTGGCCCTGCGCGGCTACGGCCATCCCCTTGCCCTCGTGGCCTTCGCACTGCTGCACGGCGCCATCGCCCTGGTGGGCCGGCATGCGCTGGTCACCTGCCGGCGCCACCTGACGGCGGTAAAGCCGCTGAAGCGGGCCAGTTGAACCGCTGACAATCCGACCGCGATCGAAGCCCCGGAGGCAGCACGCCTTCGGGGCTTTGCGCACACAGGGCGGCGGACCGGCTACCGCCCCAGGAAATCCTCCAGTTTCAGGCCGAAGAGCTGGGGCGGCTCGAGCCCCAAGGCGACCAGATACTGCCCGATCTGCGAGCGGTGGTGAATCTCGTGCTCGGTCATCATCATGAGCAGGCGCCACGCGCTCACGGTTGCACCGAGGGGCGTGGTCCGCTTCTCCTGCAGCACACCCGGGTCTGCCGCCCGCAGTCTGGCCATCGCCTCCTCGTGAGCGCCCATCAGGTAGCCGAGTGCCTCGTCCTTGGTGGAGCCCAGCTCGCGGCCGTGACCGGGATAGGCCCAGCGCCCCTCGATGGCGCCCTCCACGAACATCCGCTCCGTGGCGGCGATGTGGCGGATCAGGTCGCCGAAGGTGAACTTGCCGGGCTGAGGCGCGAAGTCCATCCGATCCTCCGGAATCGCCTGGATGAACGCCAGGGTGCGGCCGCGCACCGATTCAAAATAACGGGCGAAGTCAGCGGGACTGGTCAGCATCCGAAAATCCCTCCCTTTTCCCCTTACCTAAGAGAACGGATGAAGCGCGGCGGTGGTTCGGCCTGTGGCCCCCGCGGCTGAAACGGCCCGCGTCGGTACCCACGTCTGAAGGGTAGGAGGACGGGCGAGGCCGCCCTGCGTTCCGCAGGCGCTGTCGCGGCCCGGCTCGGGAGGTGCGGAGGATCGATGAAGGCACTCACGCTTCTGCTCGTGGGTCTCGTTCTCGCCGGCTGCGGTGGCGTGCTGCCGGGCGCCGGCGGCCCCGGGGGACCTGGTGGGGCGAGCGACCCGGCCCGGCCGGAAAAGGTGGACCCGAACCTGGCCGGCGCCGCCGACCGGTTCGGCATCCGCCTGCTCCAGGAGGTGCACCGAGAGCGGGGAGCCGGGAACCTGTTTCTGTCCCCGGCCAGCGCCCAGATCATCCTCAGCCTCGCGGCCAACGGCGCCCGGGGCGAGACCCGGGAGGAGATGCTGGAGGCCATGGGGTACGGGGACATGGATCTGGGCGCCGTGAACCGGGCCATCGCGGACCTGCGCGGAATCCTGGCGCACCCGGGCGCGGGCGTCGAACTGACCGCTGCCAACGCCGTCTGGCACCAGAAGGGGATGACGGTGGCCCCCGCGTTCCGGGAGGTCGCGGTCCAGCAGTACGGAGCGCAGGTGCGGGAGACGACGTTTGGCGAGCCGGCGTCCGCCGAGGCCATCAACCGCTGGGTCTCCGACCAGACCCGGGGGCGCATCTCCCAGCTGGTCGAAGGGACTCGGCCCGACGACGTCATGTGGCTGGTCAACGTCCTCTACTTCAAGGGGGCGTGGCAGAAGCCCTTCGACCCCGCCCGCACCTACGACCGTCCCTTCCACCTGCCGGACGGCGGCACGGCGGAGGTGCCGTTCATGCACCAGACGGCCGTCTTCGGCTACTTGGCGGAGGACGGGCTGGTGGGCGTACGGCTGCCGTACGGCGAGGGGGGCCTGGCGCTCTACGCCTTCATGCCCGACGAGTGGGAGGGCTTCGTGGAAGGGCTCACCCCGGAGCGGTACGCCGGCTGGGTGGAACGGATGGGCCGGCAGGAGATCCGCCTCGCCTTCCCCAAGATCCGGCTGACCGACCGGGCTGAGCTGGCGGATCCCCTCGCGGCCATGGGCATGGAGCGGGCGTTCACCCCCGGCCGGGCCGACCTCGGGGGCCTGTTCGAGGGCAGCCGGGAGCTGTTCATCAGCCGGGTGATCCAGAAGACCTTCCTGGAGATCAACGAGGAAGGCACGGAAGCGGCGGCCGCCACCGGTGTGGCGGTGACCGTCACCAGCGCACCGGCCGGACAGCCCCCGGAGGTGGTGTTGGATAAGCCGTTCCTGCTGGCGATCCGGGACGACCGCACCGGCGTCACCCTGTTCCTGGGTGCCATCGCGGATCCGTCGTAGGGGGGGCAGCCGTGCGAACCATGCATCCACGACGTTTCGGACCCATCGCGGTCGTCGCGGCGCTGGCGGCGGTCCTCATGATGACCGGGTGCGGCAGTCCGGGGCTGGCGTCGCCCCCTCCCCGTCCCGACGCGGTGGACCCGGCCCTCTCGGAGGCCGCCGACCGCTTCGGCATCGAGCTGCTGCGGGCGGTGTACGACCAGCGGCCGGATGCGAATCTGTTGTTGTCGCCCGCAAGCGCCTGGGTGATCCTCAGCCTCGCCGCGAACGGCGCCCGGGGGGAGACCCAACGGGAGATGCTGGCCGCCCTGGGGTATGGCGATGCGGAGATGGGGGCCGTAAACGCGCATATGCGCGACGTGTGGGGCATCATGGCCAACCCCGGCCGGGGGGTGAAGCTGACCGCGGCCAACGCCGTCTGGCACCACAGGGACTTTGCGGTCGTCCCGGCCTTCCGGGAGGTGGCCGCGAAGCAGTACGGCGCGGAGGTGTTGAGCACCACCTTCGGCCGGCCTGAGGCCGCGGCGGCGATCAACCGCTGGGTCGCGCGACGGACACGGGATCGCATCACAGACCTGATCGACCGAACTTACGCCGAGCAGCGCATGGCGCTGGTCAACGCTCTCCACTTCAAGGGCGAGTGGCAGGAGCCGTTCGACCCCGACCGCACGGAGCCCGGGCCCTTCCGCAGGCCGGACGGGAGCGAGGTGCAGGTGGAGTTCATGCACCAGACCGAGACCTTCGGCTACCTGGCGGAGGAGGGGCTGGTGGGCGTGCGAATGCCCTACGGCGAGGGGGACGTGGCGCTCTACGCCTTCATGCCGGACGAGTGGGACGGCTTCGTGGTGGGGCTCACCCCCGAGCGGTTCCGGGGCTGGATCGACGCGCTGGCCGAGACGCGCATCCGGCTGGCCATGCCGAAGGTGCGCTTCACGGACCGGCATGACCTGAGCGAAGCGCTTCAGGCGCTGGGCATGGAGCGGGCCTTCGACGACCGACGGGCCGACTTTGGCGGCCTCCTGGTCACCGACGAACCGCTGTACATCGGGGCGGTGATCCAGAAAACCTTCCTGGAGATCAACGAAGAGGGCACCGAGGCGGCCGCCGCGACGGTTGTGGGGATAACGGCCGGCGCCGCACCGCCCCCCCAACCGCCGGAGGTGGTGCTGGACAGGCCCTTCCTGCTGGCGATCCGGGACGACCGAACGGGGATGACCCTGTTCCTGGGCGCCGTCGTGAACCCGTGAGAATTCGGCCTTTCCCTGTCCGATCCCGGACAGGGAGGGGCCGTCTCGTTGTGGCCGTAACATTTGCAATGCTATAGTCTTGATCAACACCACAACGCTGGGGAGGGTGGCCATGCAGCGTCTGGAGGGTCCTGGTGTTGCCTTCGTCCCGCTCTTGCTCCGCATTCCCCTCGCCGCCGTCTTCCTCTTTGCCGGTTGGCCCAAGCTAACCAACCTTGCGGGAGCGGCGGCTCTGTTCGGCAACTTCGGCCTGCCGGGCTGGCTGGGCCAGTTTGCCGCCGTGCTGGAGGTCGTGGGGGGCCTTCTGCTGCTCCTGGGGCTGGGCACCCGGGTCATGGGGCTGCTCTTCTTGATCGAGATGGTCGTGGCGACGGCCCTCGTGAACTGGGGGCAGGCCTGGGCCGGCGGGACGTTCGACTACACGGCCGTCCGCATGCAGATCACGGCGATGTTCGCCTGCCTGGCGCTAGTGCTCACCGGCGGCGGTGCGGCCTCCCTGGATGCCCTGTGGCTCCGCAGGCGGAGCCAGGGCGCGGCAGACGGGGCGGTCATTCGCCGTTGAACGCGATCGAAGGCCGAACAACGATCGGGGCTGTCCCAAGCAGGATCATCTGCTTTCGGGACAGCCCCGATGGCGTTGCCCGGGTTCTACTCGCCGACCTTCCTGGCCTCCTCCAGCACCGCGGCCGGGATGTCGAGGCCCAGGGTCTCCACCGCCCGGGTGTTGATGATCAGGCTCAGGTCCTCGTTGTAGCGCACCGGCAGATCCCCGGGGTCCTTGCCCTGCAGGATCTCGGCGACGACCTCGGCGGTCAGCCGGCCGTGCAGGTAGTAGTCCAGGCCGAACGTGGCGAGGGCTCCCTGCTCCACGTAGCTGTCCACGGAGGAGATGGCCGGGATCTTGTGGGTGTTGGCGATGTCGATCACCGCCTGGACCCCCTGGGCCAGGGTGTTGTCGGTGATGAGGTAGAACCCGTCCACCCGGCCGACCAGCGACTGGGCGGCCTGCTGCACCTCAGTGGCGTTGGCCACCGTCGCCTCCACGATGTTCAGCCCCAGCTCCTCGGCCGCGACCTTGATGTCCTTCATCAGGGCCACCGAGTTGGCCTCGCCGGCGTTGTAAATTACGCCCACGTTGGTCACGTTCAGGCCGAGCCGGTCGAAGAGCTCCATCTGGATCTTCACGGGCACCAGGTCCGAGGTCCCCGTCACGTGGCCGCCGGGCTTCTGCAGGTCGGAGACCAGGCCGGCGCTGAGCGGGTCGGTGACTGCGCTGAAGACCACGGGGATCGGGTTGCTCCGGGTGGCCTGCACCACGGCCTGCGCGCTGGGTGTGGCGATGGCGATGATCAGGTCCTTCTTGTCGGCGACGAACTTCTCCGCGATCTGCTGCGCCACGGGCTGTTCGCCCTGAGCCGACTGGAAGTCGATCTCGATCTGCTTCCCGTCCTCATACCCGGCATCCTTCAGGCCATCGATGATGCCCTGCCGGGTGGCGTCCAGGGCCGGATGCTCCACGATCTGGGTCAGTCCGATCCGAACCCGCCCATCCGATCCGGAGCTGGGATCGGATCCGCTGGTCCCCTGCGGTTGCGATGCGGACCCGCCACACCCGGCCAGCACGAGCGCGGCGGCAAGACACGCCAACAGTACGCGACGCACGGCAGATCGCCCTCCTCTGTTGCCTTCCGGACTTCTCTCTATGTGCGAACCCCTGGGGAGGGGGGGATCGCCTAATGGGCGAGCACGGCCCGATCGTAGCTGAACTCCTGGCCCCGCACTCGTTCAAAGGCCTGCCGAAGCCCTTCGATGGTCAGCCCCTGCTTTTCCGGACCGCTGAGCGTGAACAGGATCCGGCCCTCGTGCATCATGACCAGCCGGTCGCCGAGCCGGATGGCCTGCTCCAGGTTGTGGGTGATCATCAGGGTGGTCAGCCGATGCTGGCGCACCCAGCGGTTGGTCAGCTCGGCGATCAGCGCAGCCGCCCGTGGGTCGAGGGCCGCGGTGTGCTCGTCCAGCAGCAGGACGTCCGGCCGCTGCAGGGTGGCCATGAGCAGGCTCAGCGCCTGGCGCTGGCCGCCGGAGAGCAGCCCCACCTTGTCGTCCAGCCGGTTCTCCAGTCCCAGGCCCAGCTGGGCCAGCTCCTCCGCGAACATCCGGCGCCGGGCGGCGGTCAGGGCCCACCGCAGGCCCCGGGACCGGCCCCGGGCCAGGGCCAGGGCGAGGTTCTCGGCCACGGTCAGGCTGGGGGCGGTGCCGGCCAGCGGGTTCTGCAGTACCCGGCCGATGCGGGCTGCCCGCTGCACCTCGGTCAGGCGGGTGATGTCGACGTCGCCCAGCAGGATGCGCCCCCGGTCCGGGGCGATGACGCCGGCCACCGAGTTGAGCAGGGTCGACTTCCCGGCGCCGTTGGAGCCCACGACGGTGACGAACTCGCCGGGCGCCAGGGTGAGGTCGACGCCCTTCAGGGCCCGGATCTCGTTGACCGTACCCGGAAAGAAGGTCTTGTGCACGCCTTCGATGGTGAGCCCCGTCACCTGGCTTCACTCCCTTCCGGCAGCCGGATGGTCCGCTTGATCTGCGGGATCGAGAGGGCGATGACGACCAGCGCGGCCGTCACCAGCTTCAGGTCGCTGGCCTGGAAGCCGGCCCGGAGGGCCAGCGCGAAGATGGCCCGGTAGATGATGGAGCCCAGCAGCGCCGAGAGGGTGGCCCGGAAGACGGTGGGGGAGCCGAAGAGCGCCTCGCCGATGATGAGCGCGGCCAGCGAGGCGACGATGGTGCCGATGCCCATCTGGGCGTCGGCGAAGCCGCTGTACTGGGCCACCAGGGCTCCGCCCAGTCCGACCACGGCGTTGGAGAGGGTGAACGCCAGCAGCCGCATGCTGTCGCTGCTGACCCCGAGCATCCGCACCATGGCGTCGTTGTCGCCCGTCGCCCGCAGCGCCAGCCCCAGCTCGGTGCGGAAGAAGAGGTTCATGAGCAGCACCAGCAGCGCGGCGACGCCGGCGAACAGCGCCAGCCTGGCCCAGCTGTTGTCCGGGACCAGGGTGTTCAGGGTGAAGAGAGCGATGTTGGAGCGGCCCATAATGCGCAGGTTGATGGAGTAGAGCCCGGTCATGGTGATGATGCTGGCCAGGAGCGGCTGCACCCGCAGGCGGGTGTGGATCAGACCCGTGATCGCGCCGCCCGCAGCGCCGGTGGCGAACCCGGCCAGCGTCGCGGTCACCGGGTGGACGCCCATCGTCAGCAGGCGGGCTGCGGTGGCCGCACCGGTGGTCAGGGTGCCGTCCACCGTGAGGTCCGGCACGTTCACCACCCGGAAGGTCATCCAGACGCCCAGGGCGACCAGCCCCCAGACCAGGCCTTGCTGCAGAACGGGCAGCAGGAAGTTCAGGATGAGTTCCATGAAGATGCCTCCAATCGGGAACAATCTTTCGGATTCAGAAAGGAGAAGGGCCCCCGAAGATGCGGGCGGCCCAGGTTGGCGTTCCGGCGTGGCGAAGACGTTTCCTTGACGCGTGCCCTTGCAGAGAAACGCTATACAAGTCTGCAGACTTGGGCACTATGATACTTTACCAAGTTGAAGCATGTCAATAGGCAACGGCCAAACGGTCAGACTTCCCCAAGTCATGCAGGCTTTTCGGCTTCTTTCGCATAATTTAGACGAATGTTCGCGCTGGTTGGTTCTCCGCGGCCGGGCAGGCGTGCCGGGAGATGCGCAGGTGCCCGCAGGGCGGGTCCGCCCACCGCACTGCGTGGGGCCTCCCTCCGGAGCAAAGGGCAGGATGAAATACGAAAGAGTCTGGGCTATACTGAGGGTATGGTCAAGCGAATTGGTCCCATTCCGGAAACGAAGCCGCGTTCCTGGCGGCACAGGCTGACGGCACCCCTTTCCGCCGCGGCGAGGCAGGTGGCGGAGCTGGAGGAAGGGGTAGGGCTCCGGCTGCTGACCGAGCGGCTGTCGGCGATGGACCTGGGAGAGCGGAGCGTGCTGGTGGTCCGGCCCACCCTCGGGTTCATGACCGTCGACCTCTGCCTGGTCGGTCCGGGCCGGGCCCTGGTGATCAACGCGCTCCACTGGGCGGGCGAGATCGTCCCGGGCCCAAAGGGCGAGTGGCGCGGCGCAGGGGGGAAGGTGGATCTGGGACGGCCGGACCGCCGGGCGCGGGTGTTCTGCGAGCGGCTGGCCTTTACTGGCCGTGCCCGGGGGATCGTCCTGGAGCCTGTGGTGGTGTTTACGGCCGGCGCCGCGCGCTGCCAGGGAACCGAACCCGAGGCCACCCTGGTCCAGTGGGACGAGCTGGATGCGTTCGTCGCGGGGCGGATTCCTGCGTCCGCGGTCGGGTTCCCCGCGGCCGACCTGATCCGGCTGATCAGTCCGCCGGGCGCCGGGGGGACGACGGAGTAGAGGAGGAGCGCGATGCACCTGAACCGGGTCTGGTCCTCTGTCTGGACGGTGGCCGGCTTCCTGTTGCTGATCACCCTGCTGCAGATGATCGCGGACCAGGTCGTGACGCTCTTTGGGCTGCTCGGCAGCGTGGCACCCAGCGCCGCCCGCTGGGCGGTGGCTGCCAGCCACGCCGTCGTGCCGATCGCGGCCAGCCTCACCTACATCGACTGGCGGTGGGGCTGGAAGGCGGACAACGCCGGCCTCAGGCCCACGTTTGCCGCCCGCTTCTGGTTCCTCCCCGGCCTGGCCGGTGGGCTCGCGCTAGCTGGCCTGGCCTTCCTGCTGGGCGGGTGGGGCCGTATGCCGCAGCTGAACCTGGGGGTGGAGTCCCTCGTGCAGGCGGCGCTTACGTCCGCGGCCCTCTTCGGTGTGGAGCTCATCCTGCGCGGCATCGCGATCTCCCGCTTCGAGCAGGACCTGTCGGGCCGGGATGTCCTGCTCCTCGCCCTGGTGACCCCGGTGGCGTGGGTGGTCCTGACCGCGCTGTTCGGCCTGGGCTGGCCGGCCCCACAGATCCGGGCGCAGTTCGGCGGGCTGGCGGGCCTCACCTTCTCAGCGCTGCAGAGCCTGCTGTTCCTGCAGACCCAGTCGGTGTGGCTGGTGGCGGGGGTGCACATCGGGCTCTACCTGGGTCGGAACGTGCTGGGCCTGGACTACGGCCAGGCCGGGCTCCTGCTGGTCACGGCCGTCCCGGCGGCCCTCCTGCTCTGGCGTGAGCTGAACCGCATGCGGACCATCCGGCCGGCGGGCCCGCGCCCGGGCAAGCGCCGGGTCGTCTACGGCAAGACCGTGCGCGGTCCCTGGGGGCCGCACTAGGGCGGCGGGGCGTGCATTTTTATGCTTGCGCTCTGCATAGATATGCGTTACACTCTTTCCTATCCAGGGAAGGAGGACGCGTGTCGTGACGGTGACGACCCTCAAAGGGAGGGATTTCATCTCGCTCCACGACTGGAGCAGGGACGAGCTGGAAGAGGTGCTGGAGCTGGCGATGTGGCAGAAGGCCCGCCTGAAGGCGGGCATTCGCGACGAGCCGCTGAAGGGGAAGCAACTCGGGATGTACTTTGCCAAGCCCTCGACCCGCACGCGGCTCTCCTTCGAGGTCGGCATCCGCCAACTCGGGGGCGATGCCTTGTTCCTCTCGGCGCACGACCTGCAGCTGCAGCGCGGCGAATCCATCGCCGATACCGCCCGGGTGATGAGCCGGTTCCTCGACGGCATCATGATCCGTACCTTCTCCCACCGGGAGGTGGTGGAGCTGGCCGAGTGGGCGACGATCCCCGTCATCAACGGCCTGACCGACGAGGAGCACCCGTGCCAGGTGGTGGCCGACCTGCTCACGGCCCTGGAACGGTTCGGCACGCTGCCGGGGCTCAAGCTGGCCTACGTGGGGGACGGCAACAACGTGGCCCACAGCCTGATGGACGGCGGCGCGAAGTTTGGTATGCACGTCGTGGTCGCCAGCCCCGAGGGCTACCAGCCCGATCCCGCGCGGGTCGCCCGGGCGCAGGTGACGGCGGCGCGGTACGGCGGCCTGGTCGAGGTCGTGACCGACCCGGTCCTGGCGGTGACCGGCGCCCAGATCGTGTACACGGACGTATGGGCCAGCATGGGCCAGGAGGCCGAGGCCGAGCAGCGGAGGAAGGCGTTCGCCGGCTACCAGGTGACGGCGGAGCTCATGCGGTGCGCGGCGCCCGAGGCGATCTTCATGCACTGCCTCCCGGCCCACCGGGGCGAGGAGGTGGCCGCCGAGGTGATCGACGGCCCGCACTCCGCGGTGTTCGACGAGGCCGAGAACCGGCTGCACGCGCAGAAGGCGATCATGACGTTGATCATGGCCTGAGCAGCCCGGGTAGGAGAGAAAAAGAAGCAGCCAGCACGGCGATCGTGCTGGCTGCTTTTCCACTCTGTGGTTAGGCTGTGGCCTTTGCCGTGGCGGTCTCCTTGCCGAAGATGCGGGTGAGGAAGCTCCGCCAGATCGGCCGGAACCAGTAGTCCACGCCGATGTAGCCGGCGTAGGCGCCGCCCAGGGCGACCAGGATGAACTCCAGGATGAGCAGATTCGGGTTGCTGCTGATCGTGCCGCTGAGCAGGAAGGCGAAGTTCATCACCATGCCCATGGTGGCGGCGAAGATGGTGGCGAAGCCGAGGATCAGCGCCAGGCCGACCAGGAACTCGCCGACGGGAACCAGGAAGTTGAACAGACCGACGTTGGGAAGTGCGAACTTCTCCAGGAACGCGGCCCACCAGCCCTGCACAACCGGCTTGGCGCCTTCGGAGGCGGGCACGGCCTTGGCGATGGCGCCCTTCAGGAAGCCCGAGGCGTCGAACCCGCCCGTGAGCTTGTGCCAGCCGGCGGTCAGCCACTCGTAACCGAGATACAGACGGATCACAAGCCAGATCCAGCTGCCCTTGGGACCCTTGAAGTACTCCAGCATGCGTGTTTCTCCTCCTTAAAAATACCCGATGATGATACCCACGGGGTGATAGAAATCCGACCGGGAACTGCAACCGATCCTCACGTTTCTAACGAACTTGTTACAGCCACACTGTAACATCGGAGCGCACGTCCGCGCCATCCTGCGTTCTGATTATTCGAGGGCTAGTACTTTGGCACTACCTCCGGGTGACGAAAGATCTCCGCGAGAGCCAGGTGGCACCGGGGGCGCGGGCGCCGTCCCGCTCCCAAACCGACCGCGACCGGGTCCGGACCCTACTGCGATCGCGGTGATTTCTCCCCATGGCCTGTCCGTTCCGGGGTGTGTTACCCTCAGGGCAGGAGATGTGCTGGGGGTGAGCACCATCACCGGGCTGACGCCATTTGGCAGGCTGTTTTCACCCAAGCGTTCCCAGCCTCCCGCGAATCCCACCGCGCAGGAACGCTCATGCGGCCAGTGCATGGCGTGTGTGGCGGCATGCCCTTCCGGCGCGCTCACGCATCCGGGCGACGTCTGGCGGCTCGACCTCTCCATCTGCCTGGGGTGCCGGCTGTGTCATCTGGCCTGCCCGAACCCCGACTGAACTGAACCGAGGACGCCGGCCCCGCAGCGGGGCCGGTTTCGTCATGTTTCCCGGCAGGTGAGCGAAGGCGCCCCGTACAGCGGCAGGACCGGCTGTGCGGGGCGCCCTTTCGCGCGCGACGAGGCGACTGATGATTTGGTGTCCAGAAAAACCCCTGAATGTGATAAAGATAACTAGTGTTCTCATAGGGCGAAAGGAGGAGTTATGGGTGGACATTCAGAATACAATGGCCCTGATGAATGGCCGTTCATTCAGTCTCCGGGGGATTGGGAACCGCACATGAGGGGGAGGGGAGGACGTGTCCAGCCCATATGCCGCCAAGCCCTGGCTGAAGGCCTATCCGCCGCAGGTGCCGCCTCAGCTGGTCTACGAGGACAGGGCGCTCTACGACCTGCTGGTCCGGGCCGCGCAGAGGCACGGTGACGCGACGGCGACGGTGTTCTACGGAGCCCGGCTCACCTACCGGCAACTCCACGAGCAGGCCCGGCGCGTCGCCTCGGGGCTGATCCGCCTCGGCGTCCGCAAGGGCGATCGGGTAGCCGTCATGCTGCCCAACTGTCCGCAGGCGGTCATCGCCTACTACGGGGCTCTGATGGCCGGCGCCGTCGTCGTCATGGTCAACCCGCTCTACATGCCCCGCGAGCTCCGGCACCAGGTGGACGACAGCGGCGCCCGGGTCATGATCGCCATCGACCTGGCGTACCCGAAGGTGAACCAGCTGAACCTGGAACACGTGGTGTACACGGGGATGCAGGACTACATGCCGGCGCCGGTCAGGTGGATCGCCCCGCTGAAGCTGAAGCCGCCCCGAATCGCTTACCGCAAGGGGGTGCTGCCGTGGGCCAGCCTCGTGGGAGCCGAACCGATCGCGGAGCCCGTGCCCGTGAACCCGGCCGACGATCTGGCCCTGCTCCAGTACACCGGCGCCACCACCGGCCTGCCCAAGGGGTGCATGCTGACCCACCGCAACCTGGTGGCCAACGTGCTCCAGACCGAGGCGTGGCTGTACAGAGCGCGGCGCGGTCCCGCGCTGGTCACGTTGGCCGCGCTGCCCTTCTTCCACGTCTACGGCATGACCACGCTGATGAACTTCACAATCCACGTGGGCGGCACCATGGTCCTGCAGCCCAAGTTCGAGGCCCGCGAAGCGGTGAAGCTCATCCAGAAGTACCGTCCTTCCATTTTCCCCGGCGCGCCCACCATGTACGTCGCCCTCAACAACCTGCCAGATGTGCAGAAGTACCGGCTGGATTCCATCGAGGCCTGTATCTCGGGGGCCGCACCACTGCCGGTGGAGGTCCAGGCCGAGTTCGAGCGGCTGACCGGCGGCCGGCTGGTGGAGGGGTACGGACTCACCGAGGCATCGCCGGTGACCCACGCCAACCCCATCTGGGACCGGCGCAAGGAAGGGTCCATCGGCCTGCCGTGGCCTGACACGGAGTGCCGCATCGTGGACCCCGAGACCGGCGAGGACGTGCCGGTGGGCGAGGTGGGCGAACTCCTGGTCCGCGGCCCCCAGGTCATGAAGGGGTACTGGAACCTGCCGGAGGCGACGGCGGAGACCCTGCGGGACGGCTGGCTCCACACCGGCGACATGGCCCGCATGGACGAGGAGGGCTACTTCTACATCGTCGACCGGAAGAAGGACCTGATCATCGCCGGCGGCTTTAACATCTATCCCCGCGAGGTGGAGGAGGTGCTCTACCTGCACCGGGGCGTCAAGGAGGCCGCGGTGGTCGGGGTGCCCGATCCCTACCGGGGGGAGACGGTGAAGGCCTTCATCGTGCCGCGCGAGGGGGTGACCCTCGACCCTGAGGAGATCAAGCAGTTCTGCCGGGAGCACCTCGCGGCGTACAAGATTCCGCGCATCATCGAGTTCCGGGACGAGCTGCCCAAGTCCCTGGTCGGCAAGGTGCTGCGGCGGGTGCTCCTCGAGGAGGAACAGAGCCGGAAGGGGGTCGTGTAGTGTCCGTACGGGGCGGCGACAAGTACGCCGCAATCCTGGATGCCGCTCAGCACGTGATCGCCCGACAGGGTTACCACAACGCCCAGATCTCGCGCATCGCCGCGGAGGCCGGCGTCGCAGCGGGAACCGTCTACCTCTACTTCCAGAACAAGCCGGACCTGCTCGTCTGCCTCTTCCGGGAGCGGCTGAATCTGCTGGTCAGCGAGATCAAGGAAGCCATCGGGGACGCGGTCGATCCCCGCGAGAAGCTCAGGCGGGCCATCGCGCAGCACCTGCGGTCCCTGGGCACCCGCCCGGAGCTGGCCGCCGTCACCCAGATCGAGATGCGCCAGGCGGACACGCAGGTGCAGCAGCAGATCAGCAACCTGATGAAGGGCTGGTTCGCGGTCATCGACCAGATCATCGCTGAGGGGCAGGCGTCAGGGCTCTTCACCCGTGAGGTCCCGGCCAAGCAGATCCGCAACCTGATCTTCGGCACCCTCGACCAGACCGTGACCGCATGGGTGATGTCGGGGTACAAGTTCGACATCCTGGCCCTGGCTGAGCCCACCTATCGGCTCATCGCCCATGGCGTGATGCAACACCGCGAAGGAGGCGTGGGGAATGGAGATTCTGGTTCTCCTGAAGCAGACCTTTGACACAGAAGCAAAGGTAACCGTGAAGGATGGCCGCGTGGTCGACGACGACGTTACGCTGGTGATCAACCCCTACGATGAGTACGCCGTGGAGGAAGCCCTGAAGATCCGTGAGGCCGTGGGCGGCACGGTCACGGTGCTCTCCGTCGGTCCCGCCCGGGTGGATGAGGCCCTGCGCCGGGCGCTGGCCATGGGCGCGGATGAGGCGGTGGCCATCGAGCCGCCGGCCGATGCCGACGAGTACGTGACGGCCAGCCTGCTGGCCGCCTGGGCCAAGGACAGGAAGTTCGACCTGATCCTGGCCGGCAACGTCTCGGTGGACACCGGCGCCGGCCAGACCGCCCTGCGGGTGGCCGAGGCCCTGGGGCTGCCTCACGTGGCCGCCGCCCTCAAGATCGAGATCGCGGGCAACACGGCGACGGTCCACCGGGATGCCGAGGGAGACACCGAGATCGTGACCGTGCCCCTGCCGGCGCTGATCACCGCCCAGCAGGGCCTGAACGAGCCCCGGTATCCGTCGGTGCCGGGCATCATGAAGGCCAAGCGCAAGCAGATCGCACGGCTGTCCCCGGCCGACCTGGGGGTCGACGTCGCACCCAAGACGGCCGTCACGTCGGTCTACCAGGCCGAGCAGAACCGGCTCAACAAGATGATCGCCGGCACGCCTGAGGAGCAGGCCCGGGAGCTGGTCCGCCTGCTCCGCAACGAAGCCAAGGTTGTATAGGGGAGGGCGCGAGAGCTATGGCACGCAACATCCTCGTGGTGGCTGAGGTTCGCAACGGGGCGATCCGTCCTGTGTCCTTCGAGTGCATCGCTGCCGGCCGGGAGATCGCTGAGGGAGGCGCCATCACCGCGGTGCTGCTGGGGCAGCAGGGGGTCGACGCGTCCGAGCTGATCCGCCGGGGCGCGGACCGGGTGGTGGTGGTCAGGGGCGACCATCTGGCCAACTACACGCCGGATGGCTGGCTGTCGGCGCTGCAGCAGGTCTACCTGCAGGAGAAGCCCGACGTGGTCCTGATGGGCCACACGGGGATCGGCCGCGACCTCCTGCCCCGGTTCGCCATGCGCAACGCGGCGGGCATGATCAGCGACGCCATCGCGGTGAAGGTCGAGGGCGGCCAGGTGGTCTTCACCCGGCCCATCTACGCCGGCAAGGCCTACGCGACCCAGGTGGTCAAGGACGGGCTGATCGTGGCGACGATCCGTCCCAACAACGTCGCAGCTTTGGAAGCCGACCCCAGCCGCACAGGGGACGTCTCCGAGGCGGAGGCCGCTTCCGTGGATCTGCGCACGGTCGTCAAGGAGGTCGTGCGGAAGGCCACGACCGGTGTGGACCTGACCGCCGCCAAGGTGGTCGTGGCCGGCGGGCGCGGCGTGCGGTCCGCCGAGGGGTTCAAGCCGCTGTATGAGCTGGCCGAGGTGCTCGGGGGCGCCGTCGGCGCCAGCCGCGCTGCCGCCGACGCCGGGTACTGCGACTACGCCCTTCAGATCGGTCAGACGGGCAAGACCGTGACGCCCGACCTGTATATCGCCTGCGGCATCTCCGGGGCGATCCAGCACCTGGCGGGCATGAGCGCCTCGAAGGTGATCGTCGCCATCAACAAGGACCCCGATGCGCCGATCTTCAAGGTGGCCGACTACGGCATCGTCGGGGACCTGTTCGAGGTCGTGCCGCTCCTGACCAGGGAGTTCAAGGCGCTGCTGGGGTAAGGACGGTCTGCCCCTGGGCAGCAGGGCACGGCGAAGCGGCGCCGACTTGGATCCTTGACCCATAGGTCCCCAACGGAACGGTAAGGAGGGAGAGACTGTGCCCTACGCGATCCGAAAGGCGGCGGTGTTGGGAGCCGGCGTCATGGGCGCCCAGATTGCGGCGCACCTGGCCAACGTGGGCATCCCGACCCTGCTCCTGGACATCGTGCCTCGGGAACTCACGCCCGATGAGGCGAAGAAGGGGCTGACGCTGGAGTCGCCGGCCGTCCGCAACCGGCTGGCGGCGAGCGCCCTGCAGAACCTGCAGAAGCTGAAGCCCTCGCCGCTCTACTCCAAGGACGTCCTGCGTCTGATCACACCCGGCAACCTGGAGGACGACCTGGCCAAGGTCGCCGAGTGCGACTGGGTGGTCGAGGCCGTCATCGAGAACCTGCAGATCAAGAAGGACCTGTGGCAACGGGTGGCCGCCCACCACCGCCCGGGGATGATCTGCTCCTCCAACACCTCCGGCATTTCGATCCAGGCGATGGTGGAGGGCACCCCGGAGAGCTTCCGGCGCCACTTCCTGGGCACCCACTTCTTCAACCCGCCTCGCTATATGAAGCTGTTGGAGATCATCCCGACGCCGGACACCGATCCCGAGGTCGTCGCCTTCATGGCCGACTTCGGCGAGCGGGTGCTGGGCAAGGGCGTGGTCATGGCCAAGGACACCCCGAACTTCATCGGCAACCGCATCGGGGTCTACGGCATGATGGTCACCCTGGAGGAGATGAACAGGCTGGGCCTCACCCCCGACGAGGTGGATGCCCTGACGGGCAAGGCCATCGGCCGTCCCAAGTCGGCCACCTTCCGCACCCTCGACGTAGTCGGCATTGACACCTTCTGCCATGTGGCGGACAACTGCCGTGCCACGATCCCCGACCCCGAAGAGGCGAAGATCTTTCTCGTGCCCGAGCCCATCCGCGAGATGGTGAAGCGGGGCTGGGTCGGCCAGAAGGCCAGGCAGGGCTTCTTTAAGAAGGAAGGCGACCAGATCCTGACCCTCGATCTGGAGACCATGGAGTACCGGCCGCGCCGGAAGGCCAGCTTCCCGTCCCTCGAGGCGGCCAAGGCCAATCCGGATCTGCGCAGCCGCGTGCGCGGCCTCGTCTTCGCCAAGGACAAGGCCGGCGAGTTCCTGTGGGCCATTACCAAGCGGACCCTCCTGTACGCGGCGCGGAAGGTGGGCGAGATCGCCGATGACGTCGTTGCCATCGACAACGCGATGAAGTGGGGCTACAACTGGGAGCTCGGCCCCTTCGAGATGTGGGACGCCATCGGCCTCCCGGAGTCCATCGCCCGGATGGAGGCGGAGGGTGAGGCCGTTCCCGACTGGGTGAAGGAGGCGGCCCGCAAGGGCGGTTTCTACAGGCGGGAGGCCGGGAAGAGCTTCTTCATCAACAAGGGCGAGTACGCGCCGGTGCCCGTCAGCGACCGGGTCATCGACATCGGCGCCCTGCGGGAGACCGGCCGCGTGGTGCGCGAGAAGAAGGGCGCGACCCTGCTGGATATGGGCGACGGCGTGCTCTTGATGGAGACGCATTCGCCCAAGGCGGCCATCGGCTTCGACATCATCAACATGTGCAAGGTGGCGGCTGAGGAGCTGGCCAGCGGCCGGTGGAAAGGCCTGGTCATCGGCGCCCGGACCGAGAACTTCTGCGTCGGCGCCAACGTGGCGATCATGCTCATGGAGGCGCAGGAGGAGGAGTGGGACGAGCTCGAGTTCATGGCGCGTGAGTTCCAGAACGCGTTCATGGCCTTGAAGTTCGCCCCGAAGCCGGTGGTGGTGGCGCCCTACGGTATGACCCTGGGCGGCGGCTACGAACTCTGCGCCGTCGCGGACCGGGTCGTCGCTGCGGCGGAGTCGTATATCGGCCTCGTGGAGGTGGGCGTCGGCGTCATTCCGGGCGCGGGCGGCAACAAGGAGATGCTGATCCGCGGCCTGGAGGGCCTGCCTGCCGGGGCCCAGGTGGACATCCAGCCCATCCTCAATCGCATCTTCGAGACCATCGCCACGGCCAAGGTGGCCACCTCGGCCCGGGAGGCCCAGGAGATGGGCTACCTGCGCAAGAGCGACGTGATCGTGGTCAACAAGGACCACCAGCTGTACGAAGCCAAGCGGGTGGTGCTCGCCCTGGAGGCCGCCGGGTACCGTCCGCCCGAGCCGGCCCTCATCCCGGCGGCCGGGCCGGAAGGCCGGGCGGTGCTGGAGCTGGGCGCCTACGGCATGTTCATGGGCGGGTGGGCCACCGAGCACGAGCTGTTCATCGCCCGGAAGCTGGCCTACGTGCTGACGGGCGGCAACGTGCCGGCAGGCACCCTCGTCACCGAACAGTACCTGCTCGACCTGGAGCGGGAGGCGTTCCTCAGCCTCCTGGGTACGAAGAAGACCCAGGAGCGCATGGCCCATCTGCTGAAGACCGGCAAGCCGCTGCGGAACTAGGGAGGTGGCGACGAGTTGCGCGAGGCAGTGATTGTGACCGGCGTCCGAACGGCGCTGGGGAAGGCGCCGCGGGGCTCGCTGCGCCATGTGCGGCCGGAGGACCTGGCAGCGACGGTTATTAAGGAAGCGATTGCGCGCACGCCCGGGCTGGATCCCGCAGCCGTAGAGGACGTGGTGCTGGGCTGCGCGTTCCCGGAGGGGGAGCAGGGGCTGAACATCGCCCGCAACGCCGCCATCCGCGCCGGGCTGCCCACCTCGGTTCCCGGCTTCACCATCAACCGGTTCTGCTCGTCGGGCCTGAACGCGATCGCCATCGCGGCCAACGCGGTCATGGCCGGCAACCTGGATATCGCGATCGCCGGCGGCGTCGAGTCGATGAGCCGGGTGCCGATGGGCGGCCACACGCCCCGGCCGCACCCGGAGGTGGTGGAGAGCTATCCGCAGCTCTACATGTCCATGGGCCACACGGCCGAGGTCGTCTGCGCCCGGTACAACGTGAGCCGGGAGGACATGGACGCGTTTGCCCTGGCGTCCCACCGGAAGGCCGCCGCGGCCATCGACGCCGGCAAGTTCAAGGACGAGATCGTCCCGATCACCGTCAAGGAGCGGGTTTTCGACGGCAAGCGGGTCGTGGAGAATGAGTTCGTGTTCGACACCGACGAGGGCGTGCGGCGCGACACCTCGATGGAGGCCCTGGCCAAGCTGCGGCCTGCGTTCTCGGCCAATGGCAACGTTACGGCCGGCAACTCCAGCCAGACCACCGATGGCGCCGCCGCCGTGGTGGTGATGTCGGCCGAGAAGGCGCAGGAGATGGGTCTGAAGCCCCTGGCGATCTTCCGCTCCTTCGCCGTGGGTGGCGTCGATCCGGAGGTGATGGGCATTGGCCCCGTGGTGGCGGTGCCCAAGGCGCTGAAGCAGGCGGGCATCACCTTGGCGGATGTCGATCTGATCGAGCTGAACGAGGCGTTTGCTTCCCAGTCCCTGGCCGTGATCCGGAAGCTCGAAATGGCCCCGGACAAGGTGAACGTCAACGGCGGCGCCATCGCGCTCGGCCACCCGCTGGGCTGCTCCGGCGCACGGCTCACGGTCACCATCATGCACGAGGCTCGGCGCCGCAAGGCCAGGTACGGGCTCGTGACGATGTGCGTCGGCGGAGGGATGGGGGCCGCCGGGGTGCTCGAGTTCGTGCACTAGGTAGCGCCGGGCGCAGGGCTCGGACTGCAGGCCGCCCCTGAAGCGGTATGGGCTCCTCGGCCGGCGGGGGCCCGTGTCGGGCCCCTCCCCGGGGTTGGAGGCCATTCTCACCCCTCATCACTCACCGCCCTCAGCTGAAAAAGGAGGTACCGGAATGTCTGAGACCGCTTCCAACGTGGTCAAGGGAGGCTCCTTCCTGCTCTCCCAGGCAAGCCCCGACCAGGTCTTCACCCCCGAGGACCTGTCGGAGGAGCAGCGGATGATCGGCAGCACGGCCCGCGAGTTCTCCGAGAAGGTGTTCGCGCGACTGCACGAGATCGAACAGGATAAGCCCTTCCACTCCCGGCCCCTGCTGCGCGAGCTGGGCGAGCTGGGCCTTCTGGGGCTGGAGATTCCCGAGGAATATGGCGGGATGGGGCTCGACAAGGTGACTGCTACCGTGGCGACGGAGGAGTACTCCCGGGCCGGATCCTTCGCCATCACCATCGGGGGCCACACCGGCATCGGCTCCCTGCCCATCGTCTACTTCGGCACGCCCGAGCAGAAGGCCAAGTACCTGCCCAAGCTGGCGACCGGTGAGTGGGTCGCGGCCTACGCCCTCACCGAGCCCAACGCCGGCTCCGACGCCCTGGGCGCCCGCACCACCGCGAGGCTGTCCGAGGACGGCAAGTACTGGATCCTGAACGGCACCAAGCAGTGGATCACCAACGCCGGCTTCGCGGACGTGTTCGTCGTCTACGCCAAGGTCGACGGCGAGAAGTTCTCGGCCTTCATCGTCGAGCGCAACTTCCCCGGCGTTTCCATCGGCCCCGAGGAGAAGAAGATGGGCCTGCACGCCTCCTCCACCTGCTCGCTCATCCTGGAGGACGCCAAGGTGCCCGTGGAGAACCTGCTTGGCGAGATCGGCAAGGGGCACGTCATCGCCTTCAACATCCTGAACATCGGCCGCTGGAAGCTGGGCGCCGGCACGGTGGGATCCAGCAAGATGGTCCTGGCCACCTCCATCGAGTACGCCAAGACCCGCAAGCAGTTCGGCAAGCCCATCGCCGAACTGCGGGCCATCCAGCAGAAGCTGGCCGACATGGCCGTGCGCACCTATGTGACCGAGTCCATGGGCTACCGGACCGCCGGCCTGCTGGACAGCAGCCTGAGCGACCTGGATCCCAACGCCGACATGCGCGAGGTGGGCAAGCGGCTCGAGGAGTACGCGATGGAGTGCTCCATCATGAAGGTCTTCGGCTCCGAGGCCTTCGACTTCGTCGCCGACGAGGGCGTGCAGATCCACGGCGGCTACGGGTTCATGGACGAGTACGCGGTCAGCATGGCCTACCGGGACAGCCGCATCAACCGCATCTTCGAAGGCACCAACGAGATCAACCGGCTGCTCATCCCGGGCACCCTGGTCCGCCGGGCGATGAAGGGTCAGCTGCCCATCATGCAGGCGATGGCCGGGCTGCAGGACGAGCTGATGAGCCTCACGCCGTACGAGGAGTCGGACGAGCCGCTGGCCCAGGAGCTGTTCATGATCGACCGGGCCCGGAAGGTCTTCCTCATGCTGGCCGGCCTGGGCGTGCAGAAGTACCAGATGGCCCTGGAGCACGAGCAGGAGCTGCTGCTCGGGGTGGCGGACATCGCCATCGAGATTTACGCCATGGAGTCGGCGGTCCTGCGGGCGCTGAAGGCCGTGAAGCGCGGGCAGCCGGGGCTGAAGGTGGAGATGGCCACCGTGTACTGCCAGGAGGCCTTCGAGCGGATCGCCGCCACCGCCCGCACCCTGCTGCCGGCGGTGGAGGAGGACGGCGATACCCTGCGGACCCAGCTCTCCATGCTCCGGCGGCTGACCCGGTACACGCCGGCCAACACCGTGGCGCTGAGGCGGAAGATCGCCGAGCGGCTCCTGGAAAAGGGCGACTACGTCTGCTGAGGTGCGCAGCCGCCGCAGGCCTGATCAGGCTGTACGGAGCAGCGGATAACGGACGGGGGAGCGGCCATGCCGCTCCCCCGTCGTTACGCGGGGTGGTTCTAATGCCCAGGGTTTGAAAACACCCGGAAAAATATGTCCGGGATATGGAAGGTATTTTGCATTCAGGTATCGAATAACAAGAGCATTCCTGGTTCATGTTACATATCATCCAGGTATATACTATTGAACAAGCATTCAAAAGCACGCGTGTCTTGCACTCTTCCCCCAGCGATAAAGGCACACCCGCCGAAAGACGGGGCCGCAAAGCCACGGGGCTACAGGAAGCGGGCGCCGCGCAGAGTCCGCCTCCCATGCCAGCCGGGCTGCCGCTCGGGACGCCGCAGGTGATGTACCTCGGCGTCTGCTGGAGGGTGCTTTTTGCATGGTCAAATTTCGCAGTTAAATGTATGGGGTCCCGATGCTTATGCAACTCCAGAAGGTCTATTGCGTTTAGGCCTAGAAGTTCCCGTGCATGGAATAACCACCTCTTGGTTTTTCGTGGAGGAATACTGTTACACAACGTGAACATTCATAGAAATAATGGGTGGTCATTCCAGCTTCCCATCGCGGTCGGACTCCCTCAGGTCAACGGAGGGTTGCACACATGGAGAACCCACTGAGCCAAGCGGAAATCGATGCCCTTGTAATGAGTACGGGCACCAACATCCGCACCTACGATTTTCGCAGGCCGAGCAAGTTCAACAAGGACTTGATCCGGACGCTGGTGCTGGTGCACGAGAACCTGGCCCGGCTGCTGCAGTCCTACCTGTCCGCGGGACTGCGCACCTGGGTCCAGATCACCGTGCGCTCCACCAACCAGTACACCTTCTCGGAGTTCACCCAGCTTCTCCCCAACCCCACCATCGCGCTCTCCTTCCGGCTCAATCCCCTTCCCGGCATGTGCCTGCTGGAGATCAGTCACAATATTGCCTTCGCCATTGTCGAGCGGGTTTTTGGGGGTCCCGGGAGCGATCTGCAGCCCCAGCGTGAACTGACCGAGATCGAACTGGGCATCATCCAGCGGGTGGTCCGGGACACCTTCGGTCCGATGAAAGAGGCCTGGCGGAACGTGGCGGAGATCGATCCGGCCATTGAGGCGGTGGAGACCAACCCCGTGTTCATCCAGATCGAAAACCCCACCGAGGTGGTAGCCGCCATCACCCTGGCGGTGGAGATCGGTGAACACCTGGGGCACATGACCTTCGCGTTCCCGTACTCCACCGTGGAACCCGTGTTGTCCCGTCTTTCGCCCCAGTCGTGGCTGGCCGAGACCAAGCACAAGAGCCCGTCGGACGAGGAGAGCCTGCGCCGCGCCGTGCAGGAGGCCCCCCTCCCGGTGAAGGCGCTGCTGGGCAAGACCCGCATGCGGCTCGGCGAGTTTCTCGCGTTACAGGTCGGCGACGTCATCCGGCTGGATGCCCGGGTGGGCGGCGAACTCCCCGTCTTCGTGGGGAACAAGCTCGCCTTCCAGGCCAAGCCCGGCGTGGTCGGCGAACGGATGGCCGTGCAGATCACGCGCCGGGTGACTTGAGAACCGGTGAAGTGGTGGAGCCATGAAAGTTGAATTCCTGAACCCCTTTGTCTACGCCGGGCTGAAGGTCCTGGCCTCCGAGGCCGGCCTGAAGAGCGTTGTCTCCGACAAGCCGCAGATGCGCAAGGCGATCGCCACGCTGCATGCCGTCAACGTGGTCATCGGCGTGATGGGCTCGGTTCAGGGGCTGGTCGTCTACGGCATGGAGCTGCACATGGCCAAGGGGATCATCCGGGCCATGACCGGCCAGGACTTCCCCATCACCGATCCCATGGCCGAGTCGGCCCTGGGTGAGCTGGCGAACCTGGTCACCGGCTACGCCTCGGGCACCCTGGAACAGGCCGGCTGGCCGAGCCGCATCTCGCCGCCGCGCATCGTCCGGGGCACGGGGGTCCGGTTTGCCAACTCGGCGATCAACATGCTGACCGTGCCCATCATCACGGAACTCGGGCAGATCACCATCTACCTGGCTCTGCGGGAGGTTCACCCCGCAGCCAGGGCGACGGGCAGTGAGGGGCCCACGGGAGGGATGACAGGATGATTCGGGGCATCGAAGCCTCCAGATCGGGCATGGCGGTGGAGCAGCTGCGCACGGATGTGCTGGCGGACAACATCGCGAACATGAACACCAACGGCTTCAAGCGGTCCTCGGCAACCTCGGTCGAGTTTGACCGGATGCTGCTCTACCGTATGGAAGACCCCACGGATCCCCGGCCGCAGGAGGTCGGCATCCTGGGCAACGGCAGCCGGGTGGATCAGGTGGTTCTCGACCAGCGCCAGGGCGACATCTACGAGACGGGCCGGGCGCTGGACCTGGCCATCGAGGGACCGGGCTGGTTCCTCGCGGAGCGGCCCGACGGGACCCTCTACCGCACCCGCAACGGCGCGTTCCGGCAGATGGCCGACGGCACCATCACCACCGTCGAGGGGTTCCGGGTGCTGATGGAAGGCCCGGGCGGCCTGATGCCCCTGGTCGTGTCCGGGGTGGAGCCCACCTTTGAGGCGGACGGGACGGTCCTGGCCAACGGGCAGCCCGTCGGCCGGCTGGCCCTCGACGGCGCCACCGAGGAGACCCGGGTGCACAGCCGCCGGCTCGAGGCGTCCAACGTGGACCTGGCCAAGGAGATGTCCGACCTGATCGTGACGCTCCGGGTCTACCAGGCCAACCAGCGGGCCCTGCGGGCGCAGGACGAGACCCTGGCCCGGGCGGTCACCGAGATCGGCAAGGTCTGATGTACGCACGGCGAGGAGGGTGATACCCCATGATCGGTCGTGACCTCACGGCCCGGATCGTGGAGCAGGCGCTCGACGCGGCCTCGCTCCGGCAGCGGGTCCTGGCCAACAACCTGGCCAACGCGATGACCCCCGGCTTCAAGCGGTCCCGGGTCGATTTCGAGACCGAACTGGCGCGGGCCCTGGCGCAGGGCGCCAACCCCGACCGGGTGCGGCCCGCCATCGTCAAGGAGACCGACTCCATCGGCCGCCCGGACGGCAACAACGTCGACGTCGAAGCGGAGTCGGTGAAGATGGCCGCCAACCAGATCTGGCACGCGGCGCTCACGCGCCAGATCTCCGACCACTTCAGCCGGCTGCGGCTGGTGATCACGGATGGGAGGGGCTAAGTAGATGCGGATGTTTCAGGCGATGGAAGCCAGCGCCTCGGCCCTGACCGCCGAGCGGCTGCGGATGGACGTGATCGCCAACAACCTGGCCAACTACCGCACGACCCGGACGGCGGAGGGCGGTCCGTACCGCCGCCGTACGGTGGTCGTGGAGGAGCGGCCCAACACCTTCGCCAGCGCCCTTGACCGGGCGACGGGCCGTCCGGCGGAGCCCGGCCTCGGGGTCAGGGTGGCGCAGATCGTGGAAGATCCGAGCCCCTTCAAGGAGGTCATCGACCCCACGCACCCCGACGCGGATCCGGTCACCGGCATCGTCCGGCTGCCCAACGTGGACCTGCTCCAGGAGATCACTGACCTCATGCTGGCGCAGCGCATGTACGATGCCAACCTCACCGCCTTCAACGCCGCCAAGTCCATGGCCATGCGGGCCCTGGAGATCGGGCGGTAGCCACTGAGAGAGGAGAACCGCCATGGACATCCAACGCATCAACGCCCTGCTCTCCCTCGAACCGACGGCCGTCCGGGAGAACCGGGATCAGGTCCGGGAGGGCTTCTCCTTCGGCGACGTGCTGGCCAACGCCATCCGGCAGGTGGAGCAGGATCAGCGTAACGCCAACGAGATGGCCATCCGTCTGGCCGCCGGAGAGGTCGAGGATATCGCCCAGGTGATGATTGCCTCCGAGCGCGCGAGCCTCAGCCTGAACCTCGCCATTCAGGTCCGGAACAAGGTCATCGAGGCGTATCAGGAGATCATGCGCATGACCTTCTAGTCAAAATCTAGATTGTTCCTGCACCAACCTCAGCGGGGTGAAACCACTTGGCTACTGCGGGCTCCGATGTGATGGGGCGCATCAAGCAATACTGGGGCGCGATGAGCCGGCCCATCCGGTGGCTGATCGTCGGCCTGCTTGTGGCGCTGGTCCTTTCTCTCGCCGTGGCCCTCTATCTGAACCGGCCGCAGTGGGAGGTCTTCTACAAGGCCAGCGATCCCACCGAAGTCACCACGCTCGTCGAGCACCTCGATGAGCTCAGAGTCCCGTACCGCGTCACGGGCAGCGGGCTGGTGATCGAGGTGCCCGCCAGCGAGCGCAGCGCCGCCAACCTGGCGAAGGCGCAGGCCGGCCTGCCCAGCTCCGGACACGTGGGTCTCGAGATCTTTGATGAGCCCAAGTTCGGCGCGACGGACTTCGACCGCCAGGTGAACTACAGGCGGGCCATCGAGGGAGAACTGTCGCGCTCCCTGATGCGCATCGCTGATATCGAATACGCCAAAGTGAATCTCAACGTACCCGAAAAGTCCGTCTTCATTCGCAACCAGGAGGCGCCCTCGGCCGCGGTCCTCGTGCAGGTGAAGTCGGGCCGGACCCTCGATGCGGACAACGTCAAGGCAATCATCAATTTCGTCGCCAATTCCGTCGAGGGGCTTACGCCTGACCGGGTGACGGTGGTCGACAGCCAGGGCCGGGAGCTGCGGCCGGCCAGCGACGACCAGCAGCGCCTGGACGCCGAGGCCCTCGCCTTCCAGCGCGAGCGGGAGCAGCAGCTGACCCGGAAGCTCCTCGACGTGCTGGAGCCGATCTTCGGCCGGGGCAACGTGGCCGCGACCGTGACCGTCGAGCTGGACCACCAGTCCTCCCGGACCGAGGAGCGGATCGTCGGCCAGGGCGTGCCGATCGAGACCGTGACGGAGCGCTCGGGTTCCCAGACGCAGGGCACCAGCACGGAGCCCGCGCCGGTGACCACGGCTGCCGTCGGTCAGGACCAGACCGGAACCCCCGCACCCGCCGTGCCCATCTACCAGGAGCCCACCGTCTCGACGGAGTCGGGCGAGTCCTACCAGAGCCGGACCGCGACCCGGTACGAAGTGGGCGAACGGAACCAGATCACCGTGTCGCCGGCCGGTTCGGTGAAGCGGGTGAGTGCGGCGGTCACCATCAACCAGGACACGCTCACCCAGGCGGAGATCGACCTGATCCGCCAGCACGCGGCCAGCGCCACGGGGGCGCAGCTGTCCGACGTGACCGTCCTCGCCATGGCGTTCCGGCCGGTGGCCCAGGCGCAGCTTGCGCCGGCCGCACCGGAGGCCTCCTCGGGCTCCCGGTGGTTAGACGCACGGACCCTGGCCGTGGGGCTCACGATCGCGTCGTTCCTGCTGATCCTCGCCGCGCTGCTCACGCGCCGGCGCCGTCCCGAGCATGAGTACGCCCTGCCGGGCCATCCGGCGGCCGGGACGGTGCTCGACGTGGCCCTGGGGCTGGACCAGCCCCGGCCGGTGGAGCAGGCCGCGGTCGCCGAAGAGCCTGTGGCCGCCGAGGCGGAGCCCCAGCAGGCGTCTGCCGAGGAGGCCGTTGAGCCGACCACGGAGGGGATGACGGCCGCGGAGAAGTTTGAGGAGATCCTGAGACGGCACAGGCCCCCGCGCAAGCCGCTGGAGCCGGAGGACTTCGTGGAAGAAGACATCCTGGCTGACATCGACGTGCTGATCGACCAGGCGCCCGAAGCCTGCGCCGAGGTCATTCGGCAGTGGCTGAAGGGGGGCATCTAGGGCTTGGCAGACCGTGACCAGAAGCTGACCGGCCGGCAGAAGGCGGCGATCTTCTGCATCAACATCGGCGTCGAGCGTTCCGCCAAGATCCTGAAGCACCTGCGGGACGACGAGATCGAGATGCTCACCGTGGAGATCGCCCAGGCCCGCAAGCCGACGCCGGAGATCCTTGATCAGGTGTTTACCGAGTTCATCACGGTGGCCACCGCGGACCGCCACATTCGTTCCGGTGGCATCGACTACGCCCGCGAGATGCTGGAGAAGGCCCTGGGTCAGGAGCGGGCCCGGGAGATCCTCACCCGCCTGACCTCCCACCTGCGGCGGCGGCCCTTCGACGCCGTGCGGAACACCGATCCGGTGCACCTCGCCTCGTTCCTGCAGAACGAGCACCCGCAGACCGTGGCGGTCATCATGGCCCACCTCGATCCGGACAAGGCGGCGCAGGTGCTGCTCGGCCTTCCGCCGGAGCGGCAGGCCGACATCATCCGCCGGGTGGCGACGCTCGACCGCACATCGCCGGAGATGCTCCGCGAGGTCGAGAAGGTGTTGGAGCGCAAGGCTTCGGCCATCGTCAGCCAGGAGTCGACCGCGGCCGGTGGCATCAACTGGGCGGTGGACGTGCTCAACCGGGTGGACCGCACCACCGAGAAGACCATCATGGGGCTGCTCTCCGCGGACGACCCCGAGCTGGCCAGCGACATCTCGCAGCGGATGTTCCTGTTCGACGACATCGTCAACCTCGACGACCGCACCGTGCAGCGGATCCTGCGCGAGGTGGACATGAACAAGGATCTGCCGCTGGCGCTGAAGGCCGCCAAGGAAGAGGTCTGGCGCAAGATCATGAACAACGTCTCCAAGCGGGCCGGCGAGGCCCTCAGGGAGGCCGTGGAGTACCTGGGCCCGGTGCGCATCCGCGACGTCGAGGAGGCGCAGGCTCGCATCGTCGCCCTGATCAGGCGGCTTGAGGAGTCCGGCGAGATCCAGATCGCCAGGGGTGGTGGCGCAGATGAGTACATTTAAGTCTGGAAAGCTTCCGCCCGGCGTCAAGGTCAAGGCCCCTTCGTGGCCGCAGTTGACGCCGCCCCCTCCGCCGCCCCCCGCGCCGCCAAGCACGCCGAAGCCGGCCCGGCGGCCGGCGCCGCCGACACCCGAGGAGCTGGAGGCGGAGAAGAAGGCCGCCGAGTCGGCGCTGGACGAGGCGCGGCTGGAGGCCGCCCGCATCCTGCAGTCCGCGGCCGAGGAGGCCGAGCGGGCGCAGGCAGCTGCCCGGGAGGAAGGCTTCGAGCGCGGCCGCCAGGAAGGGCTGGAGGCCGCCCGGGCTGAGGTGGAGGCCCTGCGGCGGGAGGCCGAGCTGGCCCTGGAGAACGCCCGCCTGCAGGGCGAGGCGATCCGCCAGGCCGCGGAGAAGGACGCCGCCGTGACGCGGCTGGAGGCCGAGAAGGCGGCGGAGAAAACGCTGGCCGACGCCCGGGAGGAGGCGCACCGCATCCTCGACGAGGCCCGCCGGCAGGCCGAACAGATGGTGCACGAGCGGCTGGAGCAGTCCCAGGAGGCCCTGGTGCAGCTGGCGGTGGCCGCGGCCACGAGGCTCGTGCAGGGGCACCTGGCCGTCGAGCCTCAGGCGGTGGTGCGGATGGTCGCCGCCGGCCTGCGCCTGGTGAAGAACGCCTCCGCCACCGTCCGGGTGAACCCCGAGGACCTGCCGCTCCTCGAAGCCCAGCGTTCCGCCCTGGAGCGGGAGCTGGGGGCGGGGACCCTCACGCTCGCGCCGGATCCCGGGCTGCAGCGGGGCAGCTACACCGTGCAGACCCCGGTGGGGCAGGTGGACGGCAACCTGGAACACCAGATCGGGCGCATGGAGGCCGCCATGCGGGCCGCGCTGGGAGGTTCTGACGCATGAGCGCCCTCCCGTGGGCCGCGCTGCGGCAGGCGGTGGAGCAGGCGGAGCTCCTGCCCGTGGTCGGCCGGGTGACCGGCGCCGCCGGGCTGATCATCGAATCGGCCGGCCCGACGGCCAAGATGAACGAACTCTGCTGGCTGCAGGGCGACGGGCGGAGGGTTCCGGCTGAGGTGGTCGGCTTCCGGGAGGACCGGCTGCTGCTCATGCCCCTGGGCGAGACCGACGGGCTCCGCCCCGGCTGGGAGGTGGTGGCCACCGGCGGCCCGCTGCAGGCCCCGGTCGGGCCCGGGCTGCTGGGCCGGGTTATCGACGGCCTGGGCAACCCCATCGACGACATGGGGCCCCTCACCGGCTGCGGGACCCGCCCGGTCATCGGCCCGGCGCCCGACCCCCTGGCCCGCCAGCGCATCCACCGCCCCCTGAGCCTGGGGGTGCGGGCACTGGACGCCCTGATCACCGTCGGCATGGGCCAGCGCATCGGCATCTTCGCCGGGTCGGGCGTCGGCAAGTCGACCCTGCTGGGCATGGTGGCCCGGGCCACCAACGCCGACTGCAACGTCATCGCCCTGGTGGGCGAGCGCGGCCGTGAAGTGCGGGAGTTCATCGAGAAGGACCTGGGCGAGGAGGGGCTCCGGCGGTCGGTCGTCGTGGTGGCCACCTCGGAGCAGCCCTCGCTGGTCCGCATCCGGGCGGCGCTCATGGCCACGGCCATCGCCGAGTACTTCCGGGACGTCCACGGGCTGGACGTGATCCTGATGATGGACTCGGTCACCCGCCTGGCCCACGCCCAGCGGGAGGTGGGGCTGGCCATCGGCGAGCCGCCGGCCACCCGGGGATACACCCCGTCGGTCTTCGCCATGCTGCCCCGGGTGCTGGAGCGCTCCGGCACCGGTCCGAAAGGCAGCGTGACGGGCGTGTACACCGTGCTGGTGGACGGCGACGACATGAACGAGCCGGTGGCCGACGCGGTCCGCTCCATCCTCGACGGCCACGTGGTCCTCTCCCGCAAGCTGGCCCACGCCGGCCACTACCCTGCGATCGATCCGCTCCAGTCGGTGAGCCGGGTCATGCCCGACGTGACGACGCCGGAGCACCGGGCGCAGGCCCAGAAGCTGCGGGCGCTTCTGGCGGCCTACCAGGAGGCCGAGGACCTGATCCAGATCGGCGCCTACCAGAAGGGCACCAACCCGCTGGTGGACGAGGCGATGGCGAAAATGGACCGGATCAAACGCTTCCTGATTCAGCCCGCGGACGAGCCCAGCACGCTGGAGGAGGCCCTCCAGGGGCTCGCGGCGCTGTGCGGGGAGGGTGCGTAACCGATGAAACGGTTCCGCTTTCGGCTGCAGCGGCTGCTGGAGATCCGGCAGCAGGAGACGAAGGTGGCGCTCAACCACTTCGCCCAGGCCCGGCAGGCCACTCGCGCCGCGCAGCAGCGGCTGGAGATCGCGGCGGCCCGGCGGGCGGCGTCCGCCGAGGAGCTGCTGGCCCGCAGGCAGCGGCGCATGACCGTGCAGGAGTGGCGCTGGGCCGCCGAGATGCACGAGTCACTGGTCGCGGCGGAGTGGCTGGCGGCCGAGCGGCTGGCGGCGGCGCAGCAGGAGGAGGAGCGGCGGCGCCGGGAGCTCACCGAGGCCGAACGCCGGGAAAAGGTGCTCGAGCGGCTGCGTGAGCGCCGGTTCGCCGAGTTTCAGCAGATGATGGCGGCCGCAGAACAGGCGGCCATTGACGAGATGGCGCAGACCATGTACCGGGAGGGAGGTGGACGACGATGAGCGCTGTGGCACCGGAGCCCGCAGGCGCTCCCGAGGAGGAGGCGCCGAAGAGGCGGTGGTTTTCCCGGCTCCGCCGGCGCCGGGAGGAGGCCGATCCGACCGCGGAACCCGCCGTCGCGGCGGTTCCCGCTGAACCCGAGGAGCCGGACGACGAGCCGGCCAGGCCGCCCCGCCGGCGGCAGCCGCCTTCCATCGCCGTTTACCTCACCCTGTTCGCCCTGCTGACGGGCGCCGCGGCGATCGCGCTCCACGTCCAGCCCGGTCTGATCCCCGGCCTGGAGCCGCAGGCCGGGGCTCCCGGGACCGATCCCCAGGAGGCCCCCGCGGCCGACGATCTGGAGCGGGCCGTGCAACTCGCCCGCATGCAGGCGGAGCTGAGCCTGCGTGAGGCGGAGATCGCCGAGCGCGAGGCGGCCGTTGCGGAGCGGGAGGCCCAGGTGGAGGCGCTGCTGCAGGAGCTGGGGGTGACCGGCCGGACGAGCGAAGCCGCCGTCCGCACCGCCCGCCTCCTGACGGAGATGTCGCCCTACCGGGCGGCTGCCCTCCTGGCCGGGCTGGGGAACGGCGCCGCGGTGGAGGTGCTTCGGCAGATGACCACCGACGACGCAGCCCTGATCCTCGCCGCGATGCAGGAGGACCGGGCAGCGGCGCTGCTGCAGGCCTACGCAGAGGAGGTTAGACCGTGACCGCACCGATCGTGACGCCGGGCGGAGGGCCCCAGCCGCCGCTGGGCCCCGCCAAGGCAGGAGGACGCAGGGACGAACCGGCTCCGGGCGACGGCACCTTTGCGGCGCTCCTGGCCGCCCTGGCGCCGGCTCCGGCCCAGCCGGCCGCCCCTTCCGGCCCCGCTCTGCCGGGCGCTCCTGACGGAGAGGCCGTGGCCGGGCTGACCGACCCCCTTCAGGCGCTGTTCGGCCAGGCTCGCGAGACCGGCGGCCAGCCGGCCCTGCCGGCGCCGCTGACCACCCCCGGCGAGGCCGGGGTGGCCCCGGACGGGCCGGAGGCGCCCGCGCCGGCCGCGGAAATCGGATTGCAGGTCGAACCGATGGCGGGGGAGCCCGTCCAGGTGGAGCAGACCGTACGGTACGAGCTGGCCGACGTGCCGCCGCTTCAGGGGCAGGAGGTCCCTGAAGGGGCGAGCGGGCCCTCCCGGAGCGCCGAATCCCCGCAGCGGGATACCGCCCAGCCTGTGCAGGACGGCCCCGCCGGGCTCGTGGCCGTGCCGGGGGACGAGGCACCCGTCCAGGCTTCGGCCGGCTCCGCCGGGCAGCCGGGGAGCGGAACGCTGGCCGGCGAAGAACCCGGACCCTCTGTAACCACCGGGAACCCGGACGGAGAGGCGGTCTCTCCGGACGCCAGGGCCGTGGCCGACGACGGACCATCGGCCGGCGAAGGGCGGCCGTTGGAGGCGGCCAGCCGGCCGGCTCCCGATGTGGTGCCGGCTTCGGGTCCCGATTCGGCGCCCGGCGCCGAACCCGCAACTGAGCCGGCGGCGCGGGGGTTGGAACGGCTCACCGCAGGCCGGCTGCAGGCCGAGCAGGTGATCGCGGAGCTGAGCCGTGCGGTCCCGGAGCTGCGCGACGGCGAGTACCGGGTGACCCTGAGGCTTCACCCCGAGCACCTGGGCGAGGTGCGGCTGGAGCTGCACCTGAGCGGGCGCGAGATCCACGCCACGCTGGAAGTGGCCAACCAGGACGCCCGGCAGGCCCTGGAGAGCCGCGGTGACCAGCTGCGGCAGAGCCTGAGCGACGCCGGATACAACCTCGCCGGCTTCGAGGTGGCCACGGGCGAGGGGCGACAGCCCCGGCGGGGGACCCAGGAGGATCCCTACAGCGGGCCCCAGCCCACAGGGCGCAGCCGTCTGACCGCAGAGAACGGCCCCGCCGCAGGCCCGGGCACGGTGCGCCCCATCGGCCCCCGCGGCGGACGGCTGGACACACTGGCATAGGAGGCGGTAGGCGATGACCGTGAACGGAGTGAACGGTACACAGGCGAGCGCGGCCTCCACCGCCCAGGCGGCGACCCGGGCGACGAAGGATCAGCTGGGCAAGATGGACTTCCTCAACCTGCTGGTGACCCAGCTGCGGTACCAGGATCCGCTGAACCCCATGGATGACCGGGACTTCCTGGCCCAGCTCGCCCAGTTCTCGGCCCTGGAGCAGATGACGGAGAACACCCGGTGGGCGCAGATGAGCTACGCGCTCGGCCTGGTGGGCGCCGCGGTCCAGTTCTGGACGAACGAGGGAGGCCTGGCCGAGGGGATCGTGCGGTCCGTGCGCATTGACGGCACGGAGCCCTTGCTCAACGTGGGGAACCGGGAGATCCGGCTGGACCAGGTGATCCGGGCGGCCGCGGTTCCGGTCAACACCGATAAGTAAGAAGGGGAGGTTATCAGGCATGCGTTCGCTGTTCTCCGGCGTGTCCGGAATCCGCAGCCACCAGATTCGGATGGACGTGATCGGCAACAACATCGCCAACGTGAACACCACGGGCTATAAGAGCAGCCGGACGACCTTCACCGACGTCTTCAGCCAGACGATGTCCCCGGGTTCGGCCCTGACCAACCCGCAGCAGATCGGCCTCGGCGTCGGGGTGGGCTCCATCGACCTCCTCATGGACCAGGGCTCGTTCCAGATGACGGGCCGCATGCTGGACCTGGCCATCTCCGGCGACGGGTTCTTCGTGGTGCAGGGCGCCAACCAGGAGGTGCTCTACACTCGGGTAGGCGCCTTCGACTGGAACGCCGACGGCATCCTGTATATCCCGTCCCTGGGCATGAAGGTGCTGGGCTGGATGGCCGACGCCGACGGCAACATCGGCCGGACCGACCGGGCGAACCTGGGAGAGATCCGGATCGTTGCCGGCGACGTCTCGTTGCCGATTGCCTCGACCAGCGCCACCTTCAAGGGCAACCTCGACGCCTCCGCGGCCAACGGCTACGAGTACATCACCGCCATGACCGCCTACGACAGCCTGGGCCGGCCCATCAACGTGGCCCTGCGGTTCACCAAGACTGCCGACGACTGGACCGTGGAGTACCAGCACGATTACAGCGACTACGTCGACCCCGCTGATCCCTCCCAGGGCAAGGAGTGGACCTCCACGGGCCTCACCCTGACCTTCAACACGGACGGCACGCTGGACTTCGACCCGACGGACCCCGCGACGTACTCCACCCAGCTGGAGATCAACGATCCTGCCGGCGCCGCGGAGCCTCTGAAGATCACGGTGGACTTCAGCAAGATCACCCAGGCCTACGACGCCAACTCCGGCCCCGGGAAGAACGTCTCCACCGTGGAGATCCACACCATTGACGGGCGGCCCATGGGCACGCTGGCCTCCGTGAGCGTGAACGAATACGGCGTCATCACCGGCCGGTACACCAACGGCGCCACCAAGGTGCTTGCGCAGATCGCGCTGGCCTACTTCAACAACGCCGCCGGCCTGATGAAGGAAGGCGCCTCCACCTACGCTGAGTCGCCGGCCTCCGGCGTTCCCCAGATCGGCACGCCCGGCAGTGGCGGGCGGGGCACGCTGACGCCGGGCAACCTGGAGGGCTCCAACGTCGACCTGGCCCAGCAGTTCACCGACATGATCCTGACGCAGCGGGGCTATCAGGCGTCGGCCAAGCTGGTGAGCACCGCGGACGACATGCTGCAGGAGATCATCAACCTGAAGCGCTAGGATCGCCTTTCATACTGAACTACACCACAAGAGGAGACTGCGCATGAACCGAGGGCTGATTACAGCGCTTGTGGCCGCCGTGGTCATCCTGGCGGCCGGCGTGGCAGGTCTCGCTGCCTATGTGATCTTCCTGATGCCGCAGGGCGGGGTTACCTCCGCCCGGGCGGACGGCACCGCCGTCATCGCCGGCGATCCCGTGCTGGAGGCGGCGTACTACGAGCTCGAGGAGTTTGTGACCAACCTCGCGGACAAGGACCGCCTGCGCTACATCAAGTTCAGCGTGGCCCTGGGGCTGCGCACCGCGGAGTCCGAGCAGATCGCCGAGGGCGCCGCCCCCCAGGTGCGTGACGTGGTGCTCAGCCAGGTACGGGAGCTGACCTCCAGCGACCTGAGCGGCGCCGACGGCAAGGAGCGGCTGGCCCAGACCATCAAGACAGGGCTCGATGCCGTGCTGCCCGGCCACGTGACCCGGGTGTACGTGACCGACATGGTGATCCAGTAAGGAAGGAGGGGCGATCCATGACCAAGTACGGACTGTCCCAGGACGAGATCGCCGCCCTCTTCGCCTCGGCACGGCAGGGTGACCAGCAGCCGCAGGGGTCCGCCTTCCAGCCTCTGGACCCCGAAGGGCAGGTCCAGGCCGATTCCTCGCCGCTGGGGCTGCTCGCGGACGTGGAGCTGGAGGTCACGGTGGAGCTCGGCCAGAGCCGGCGCAGCCTGCGGGAGATCCTGGCGATGGGCCCCGGCTCCGTGCTGGAGCTGGACAAGCACGCCGGTGAGGCGGTCGACCTTCTGGTCAACGGCCAGCTGGTGGCCCGCGGGGAGGTCGTGGTGATCGGGGAGAACTACGGCGTGCGGATTACCGAACTGATCAACCCCGAGGGGAGCGCCGGCCGATGAACGGCTCCGAGGAGCTGCTCCAGCCCCGGCCGCTGTACGGTGCGGAGGACCTGCTCATCTACCTGCTGGGCGCCCTGCTGGTCATCGCCCTGGCCTTCGTGACCGTGCGCTGGCTGGCCCGGTGGCAGCTGCAGCTCGCCCGGGGCCGGCGCATGCGGGTGCTGGAGGGGCTCGCCGTGGGCCGCGACCGGTACCTGCTGCTGGTACAGGTGGGGCGGGAGATCCTGCTGCTGGGCTCCACCGAGGGCTCCATCCGGCTCCTCCACCGCATCGACGATCCGGAGCAGGTGGAGGAGTGGCTGGCGGAGTCCCAGCCCGAGCGGGGGCCCGGCCCCACCACCTTCGCCGACGTGGAGGGGGCAGTGCGGGCCAACCTGGACCGCATGCGCGCACTGCTCGGCCGGAAAGGAGGCGGGCGCGGTGAGTAGACGGCGCATCCTCCGCCCGCTGCTCCTGGCCGCGGCCCTGCTGGCGCTGGCGGCGCCGGTCGCACTGGCGCAGCCAGTGGAGATCCCCACCTTCGACTTCATCCGGCCGGCAGAGACCCCGCAGGAGGGGCTGCAGACGATGCAGCTGCTCCTCCTGCTCACGGTGCTCACGCTGGCGCCGGCCATTATCATCCTCTGCACGTCCTTCACCCGCATCATCGTCGTGTTCGGCTTCATCCGCACCGCACTGGGGCTGCAGCAGTCCCCGCCCAACCAGGTGCTCATCGGCCTGGCGCTCTTCCTCACCGCGGCGGTGATGATGCCGACCTTCAACGAGATCAACGAGACGGCCATCCGACCCTACCTGGCGGGCGAGATCGACCAGGTGGAGGCCATCGAGCGGGGGGCTCTGCCCCTGAAGGAGTTCATGCTCCGGCAGACCCGGGAGGCGGACCTGGGGCTCATGCTGGAAGTGAGCGGACAGCCGGCGCCCAACGGGCCCGAGGACGTCCACTTCCTCACCGTCGTGCCGGCGTTTGCCCTGAGCGAGCTGAAGACGGCCTTCACCATGGGCTTCCTGATCTATCTGCCCTTCATCATCATCGATCTCATCACCGCCAGCCTGATGATGTCCCTGGGTATGATGATGGTGCCGCCGACCTCTTCGTGCTGGTGGACGGGTGGCACCTGGTGGTGGAGTCGCTGATCCAGAGCTTCATGGCATAAGGGGGGCGACCGCAGTTGACTCCGGAATTCGCCCTGGACCTCGCCCAGGAGGCGGTGCGGGTCGCGCTCTTCGTGGCGGCGCCCGTCATCGGGCTCAGCCTGCTGGTGGGCCTCTTGATCTCCCTCTTCCAGGCCACCACCCAGGTGAACGAGCCGTCGCTGCAGTTCGTGCCCAAGATCCTCGCGGCAGTGGCCGGCCTCATCGTGTTCGGGCCGTGGATGCTCACCCAGCTCATGGACTTCGCCCGGCGGATGATGGCGCTGCTGCCCGCGATCATGCGATGACGGCCGATGGAACAGCTCTACGCGCAGCTTACTGCCCTCCTGCTCGGCGCCTCCCGTGCGATGGGCATTTTCACCGTAACGCCGATCTTCTCCACCCGGTTCATCCCCGTTCAGGTGCGCATCGCCGTCAGCTTCGTGCTCGGCTTCTTCCTGAGCCCTGCCATCGCCGTCGACCCGGCCAGGACGGAAGGGGTGCAGCTTCTCCTGGCCGCGCTGGTCGAGATGGTGGTGGGCCTGGTCATCGGCTTCCTCTGCCTGATGGTGGTCAGCGTGATGCAGATCGCCGGCGCCCTGGTCGACCTGGAGATGGGCTTCGCGCTGGCGGGCCTGTTCGACCCGCTCACCGGGCAGGGCGCCACGCTGTTCGGCAACCTGTTCCAGACGACGGCCCTGGTCTTCTTCCTGGCCATGGACGGCCACCACTGGCTGATCCGCACCCTGGCCCGCAGCTACGACCTGGTGCCGGCGGGCGGCCCGCTGGAGGCGACCGCCGGCGCCCTCTACGTCGCCCGGCTCTTCGGCGACCTCCTGGCGCTGGCGGTGCAGCTCATCCTGCCCTTCGTCGCCGTCATGCTGCTCACCATGGTCGCGTTCGCCGTGCTCAACCGGGCAGTGCCGCAGCTCAACATCTTCGCCGTCGGCCTGGGCACCAAGACCTTCATAGGGCTCCTCCTGCTCATTCTGCTCCTGCCGTTTTACGCCCGTCCGCTCACGTCCCTGTTCGAGGGCTTCTTCCGGGAGTCCCTGCGGCTTCTTGACCTGATGCGGGCGGCGCCGGGGGGGTAAGCCATGGACCTGCAACTCTTCGCCGAGCGCACCGAGGAGCCAACCCCCCGAAGGCTCCGGAAGGCGCGCGAGGAAGGCCGCGTCGCCCGGTCCATGGACCTGGTGGCGGGCCTGGGGCTGGTGGCCGCGACGCTCGCCCTGCGCGGCGTGGGCGGCCTGAGCGTGTCGCAGGTCACCGGCAGCATGGCCGGCGCCTTTGAGACGCTGAGCCCGGCCGAGCTCACGCCGGAGACCACCGCCGTCCTATTGCAAGACTGGGTGTTGGTGGCCCTGAGGGCGCTTCTGCCCATCGCCCTGGCGGTGATGGCCATCGGGGTGGTGGCCGGCGCCCTGCAGACGCAGTTCATCTTCACCGTGCGAACCCTGGTTCCCCGGTTCTCCGTCCTCAACCCCATCAACGGGCTGCAGCGCATCTTCTCTCTCCGGACCCTGACGGAGGTCCTGAAGGGCCTCATCAAGCTGGCGGCGATCGGCTACATCGCCTACCGGAGCGTGCGCGGCCTGGTGCCCCAGTTCCCCAACCTGATCGCGCAGACCGTCCCGGTGGGGCTGGCCGCGATCGCCGACATGGTGCTGGACGTCATGCTGGCCGTGGGCCTGGCTTACCTGGTGGTCGGCGTGCTGGACTACGGCTACCAGTACTGGGAGTTCCGCCGTTCCCTGCGCATGACCAAGCAGGAGGTCAAGCAGGAGCACCGGGAGCAGGAGGGCGCACCGGAGCTGAAGTCCCGGCAGCGGCAGCGCATGCGTGAGCTGGCCATGCGCCGCCGGGCCATAAAGGAAGTACCCAACGCGGACGTTGTCGTGACCAACCCGACCCACTTCGCCGTCGCCCTGAAGTACGTCCCGTCCGAGGACACCGCCCCCCGGGTGGTCGCCAAGGGCGCGGACCTGCTGGCACAGGAGATCAAGAAGATCGCCCGGGCGCACGACGTGCCCCTGGTGGAAAACCGGGCCCTGGCCCGGGGGCTGTACTACGACGTCGAGGTGGGGCGGCTGATTCCCCCCGAATACTACCAGGCCGTGGCCGAGGTGCTTGCCTTTGTTTACAACCTGCGGCGGCAGAGTCGGCAGGCCGGTCAGGAATAAATTCCCTGAGACCGAGGTGAGAGAGCTGTGACCAACCCGAGCGGCGCCCCGTCGATCCGGGTCTCCGACATCGCCGTGGCCGGCGCCATGGTGGCCATGGTCACCCTGCTCATCGTCCCCCTGCCGGAGTTTCTCGTCGACCTGCTGCTCACGTTCAACATCGCGGCCGCGGTGGTGATCGTGCTGGTCTCCATCTTCACCACCGAGGTCCTCCAGTTCTCGTCGCTGCCCACGCTGCTGCTGATCACCACCCTGTTCCGCATCACGCTCAACATCTCCACTACCCGCCTGCTGCTCACCACCGGTGAAGCCGGCGAGGTCATCCGCCGCTTCGGCGAGTACGTCATCGGCGGGAACACGGTGGTCGGACTCATCGTCTTCCTCATCCTGATCATCGTCCAGTTCATCGTGATCACCAAGGGCGCCGAGCGGGTCTCCGAGGTCGCAGCCCGCTTCACCCTGGACGCCATGCCGGGCAAGCAGATGTCCATCGACGCGGACCTCAATGCCGGCCTCATCACCGAGGCCGAGGCCCGGGCCAGGCGGCGGGAGATCGAGCGGGAAGCCGACTTCTACGGCGCCATGGACGGCGCCACCAAGTTCATCAAGGGCGACGCCATCGCCGGCCTGCTCATCGTCTTCATCAACCTGCTGGGCGGCTTCGTGGTGGGCATGCTCCAGCAGGGGATGTCCTTCGGCGATGCCTGGGCCCACTACTCCCTGCGGACCGTGGGCGACGGTCTGGTCACGCAGATCCCGGCCCTGCTGATCTCCACGGCCACCGGCATCCTGGTGACCCGGGCGGCCGGCGAGTCCAGCCTCGGCATCGAGTTGACGAAACAGCTGGGCGGCGACCCGAAGCTGCTCATGCTGGCCGGCGGCCTGATGCTCCTTCTGGGCGTCATCCCCGGCCTGCCCACGGCACCCTTCTTCCTCATCGGCAGCGTCATCCTGGGCACCGGCCTCCTCGGCTCCCGGTTCCAGCAGGCGCGCACGGCGGCGGAGGTGGCGGAACCCGAGCCGCTGCCGATCACCAACGACATGCTGCCGGAGACCAAGGTGCAGCTCACGCCCGTGGACCCGCTGGAGGTGGAGTTGGGCTACGCCCTGGTGCCCATGGCCGACCCGGCCCGCGGCGGCGACCTGCTCGACCGGGTGGTCGCCGTGCGCAAGCAGGTGGCGGCCAACCTCGGGCTCCTCCTGCCCTACATCCGGGTGCGGGACAACCTCGCCCTCGGGCCGTACCAGTACGTCATCAAGCTGCGAGGCATTGAGGTGGGCTCCTACGAGCTGCAGCCGGACCGCTACCTCGCCATGGATCCGGGAGGGCTCGAGGAGAGCGTTCCCGGCCAGCCGACGGTGGAGCCGGCCTTCGGCCTCCAGGCGCTCTGGATTTCGCCCGCGGACAAGCAGCGGGCGGAGCTCATCGGCTACACCGTGGTGGACCCGGCCTCGGTCCTGGTGGCGCACCTCACCGAGGTGATCAAGGACAACGCGCACCAGCTGCTGGGCCGCCAGGAGGTCAAGGGCATGGTGGACATGGTCAAGGAGACCCACCCGGCCCTGGTGGAGGAGCTCACGCCCCGGCTGCTCTCGCTGGGCGAGATTCAGAAGGTCCTGCAGAACCTCCTGGCCGAAGGCGTGCCCATCCGGGACCTGGTGCTGATCTTCGAGGCCCTGGCCGACTGGGCGCCGGTGACCAAGGATCCCGAGCAGCTCACCGAGAAGGTGCGGGTCGCCCTGGGCCGCACCATCGTCCACCACTTCGAACTGGGGCCGGTCGTCAAGGCCATCACGCTGGCCCCGGATGTGGAGCAGCGGCTCCAGGCCGCGGCGGAGAAGCGCGGCCCCGGCCCCGGGCTGGACCCGCAGCTGGCGCAGGCCGTCATCGACGGCATCCAGCGGGAGGCCCAGGCCATGGCCCAGGCGGGACACACGCCCGTGCTGGTCTGCTCGCCTGCCCTGCGGCCGGTCATCCGGCGCATCGCCCAGCACACCTATCCCCGCCTGATCGTCCTCTCCTATGCCGAGCTGGATCCCAAGCTTGAGATCGAGTCCGTGGGGGTGATCCGTGCATGATGCAGGTGAAAAAGTACGTGGCCCCCACCTACGCGGAGGCCCTCATCCTGGCCAAGAACGAGCTGGGCACCGACGCGGTGATCGTCGAGAGCCGCAAGGTGCGGGTCGGCGGGCTCTTCGGCCTCTTCGGCCGGGAGATGACCGAGCTGACCGTGGCGGCGGATGAGCGGCCTCAGCCGTACCGTGCACCCCGTCCCGCGGTCCGCCCTGCGGCACGGCCGGCTGCGCCCCAGGGCGCGCCGGCGGGCGCACAGTCGGCGGTCGCCGGCATGGTGCCCGGTACGGCGCCGGGCGCGACTGGTACGGCCGCCCCGGCACAGGTCGCCCCCGCAGAGACGGTTGCCGCGGCGCCGGCCGGTGCCCCTGCGCCGGCACCGCTCATGGCCGCCGCGGCGCCGGCAGCCGTCGACCTCGACGGCCTCCGGCGGGAGATGGCCGACCTCCGGCAGGCCGTGACCCGGCTGGTCGAGGCGCGGCCGGATCCGGCAGCCCTGATGGAGCTGAAGGGGTATGCCCGCAACGTCTACGAGCGGCTGCTGGACGTGGGCGTGGAGGAGGGACTGGCCCTGGCTGTCAGCCGGAAGGTGGGCACCCACGCCACCAAGGGTCGGGCCCTGCTCCGGGCGGAGCTGAACCAGATCATGGGTCCGGGCGCGCCGATCCGCGCGGAGGCCGGAAAGCGGCGGGTCGTGGCGCTCATCGGCCCCACCGGCGTGGGCAAGACCACGACCCTGGCCAAGCTGGCCGCCCACTTCGCCCTGGAGCGCGGGCTGAAGGTGGGGCTGATCACCGCCGACACCTTCCGCATCGCCGCGGTGGAGCAGCTGCGCACGTATGCGGATATCCTGTCCATTCCTCTCTACACGGTGGAGCGGCCGGCTGAGGTGCATCAGGCCCTGGCGCACAACGCCGACGCCGATCTGGTGCTTCTGGACACCGGCGGCCGGAGCCACAAGGACGACGAGCGTATGGCCGAGCTGCAGGAACTCCTGGCGGAGGCGCAGCCCGACGAGGTGCACCTGGTGGTGTCGCTCAACACCAACCCACGGGACATCCGTCGCATGCTGGAGCGGTACCTGCCGCTGGGCGTCAACCGCTTCATCTTCACCAAGGCCGACGAGACCTCGGCGCCCGGGGCCATGCTGAACATCCGGGCGCAGTGGGACGTGCCGGTCTCCTACGTGACCAACGGCCAGTCCGTCCCCGACGACCTGATGCCCGCCGATTCCGTCGACTACAGCAAGCTCTTCATGGGGGCGTAGCCCGATGTTCGATCAAGCCAGCCGTCTGCGTGAACTGGCCGCTGCTTACCGGAGCCAGGCCGTCGGCCGGACGGCCCGCAGCTTTGAGGCCATCGCGGTGACCAGCGGGAAGGGCGGCGTCGGCAAGAGCAACCTGGCCGTCAACCTGGCGCAGGTGCTGGCGCGGGCCGGCCACGAGGTGCTGCTCATGGACGTGGACCTGGGCCTGGCCAACGCCGACATCCTGCTGGGTACCGTACCGCCCTACCACCTGGGCCACTTCCTCCGGGGCGAGGTCGACATCCTTCAGGTGATCCATCGCACCCAAACCGGGCTGAAGCTGATCGCCGGCGGCTCCGGGCTGGTGGAGCTGGGCAACCTGACGGCGGGCCAGCTGCGCCCGATCCTGCGGTCGCTGGAGCGGCTGGAGGGCGAGGCGGAGTACCTGATCATGGACTGCGGCGCCGGCGTCGGCGACGCGGTGCTGGAGTTCGCACAGGCCGCGAACCAGGTCCTCGTGGTAACCACCCCGGAGCCCACCGCGATGGCGGACGCTTACACGATGATCAAGGCCCTGGCGAGCCGGGACCCGCAGGCCCGGATCCGGCTGGTGGTCAACCAGGCGGAGCGGCCGGAGGACGCACAACGGGCAGCGGAGCGGATCGTCACCACCGCCCGCAACTTCCTGGGCATCGAGGTGGTGCACCTCGGCACGATTCCCCGGGACTCCGCCGTGTGGCAGTCCGTGCGCCGCAGGGTGCCCTACGTGGTGAGCTACCCGGCATCGCCGGCCGCACGGGCGGTGGAGGCGATGGCCATGCGGATCCTGGGCGAGGAGCCGCCTGCGGTCCGCGCGCCCGGTTCGTTCTTCGGCAGGCTGGCCAGCCTGTTCGGTCGGAGGAGCAGCAGCCTCTAGAGGAGGGATCGCCGTGACCGTGCAGCACAGCGAGTTGTGGCGGCGCTGGCGGCAGTTCCACGACACGGCTGCGCGCGACGCCCTGGTCCAGCAGTACCTCTGGCTGGTCCGCTACGTGGCGGGCCGGCTGATGGTCGGCATGCCGGACCACATCGACCAGGGCGACGTGGAGGGGCACGGGTGCTTCGGCCTCCTGGAGGCCGTGGCGCGGTATGACCCCGACCGGGGGGTCAGGTTTGAGACGTTCGCCATCCCGTGGATCCGCGGCGCCTGCCTGGAGGGGCTGCGGGCCATGCAGTGGGCTCCGGCCCTGCGCCGGCGGGTGCGGCAGCTGGAGAAGGTGCGGGACGAGCTGGTGGGCATCCTGGGCCGCGAGCCATCCGCCGCCGAGCTGGCCGACCACATGGGGATCACCGTGGACGAGGCCGAGAAGCGGCTGCAGGAGGCGGGCACCCTGGCGGTGCTTTCGCTGGACGAGGCCCTGGCGTTCGACGACGGCGAGTCCACCGCGCTGGGCGACCGGGTGGCGGATGACGAGGCGGCCGATCCGGAGCGAGAGAGCGAGCTGGCCGAACGGCGCGAGGTGCTGGCGCGGGCCATCGCCTCGCTGAGCGAGCAGGAGCAGCTTGTGCTCGCGCTGATCTACCAGGAGGGGCTGATCGCCAAGGAGGTCAGTGAGGTGCTGGGCGTCTCGCAGGCGCGGATCTCCCAGGTGCACAGCAAGGCCATCCTGCGGCTGCGGGGCAAGCTCTCGCGGCTGAAGCGAGACCTGGTCTCCTGAGCGACGGGTGGCAAGCGGCCGGTGGGCTTACAGGGAGGAAAGTCATGCCAACTGTTCTGTACCTGCTGTTGGGGCTGGCGGCGATCGGCGCGCTGGCCTTCGCCTTCTACCAGGTGACCGCCAGGCAGCGGCGGTTGATGGCGGAGCTGACCCGCCTGGAGCGGCTGACGGCCGAGGTGGTGATGAGCGCCGAGGCGGTTCTGGACGAGGTGGACCAGCGTGTGGCCGAGCTGAAGCGGCTGGCGGACGCCCTGGCATCCGCCCCCGGCGAGGGCCGGGCGGGGAGCACACCCTCCGATCGGGCTTCTGCCGAGACGGAAGAACCAACCCCGACGCCCACGCAGACTGCCGCACAGATGCCCCCGCAGGAGCTGCCGGAAACGCCCGCGCAGACGCCAGTCCAGGCGGCTACCCGTGCGCCGGCCCAGAAGCCGGCTGAGGAGCCGGCGGGGTCGGTGCCCCAACACGGGGACGCCGACCGATCGGCAGACCGGTACACTGCGGCTCGAGAGGCCGTCTATCGTCTGACGGACGAGGGGAAGAGCCCGGTGGAGATCGCGGAGGCCCTGGGGCTTCCCCGCGGCGAGGTGCAGCTCATTCTGAACCTGCGGGGGAGAATCCCGCAGGCATGATGATTTTGTGCGCTAGGGTGAGCATGGCTGCGATTTTCGGCAGAAAGCGCCGCTGTGGCGCGCATGGTTGACTTAACTTTGTGGCGCTTGGCCGCCATGAATGAGTGAAGACCGACGAGAGGTTGTGGCCTGCATGCGCATCGATGGACGGAACATCCACCCCGCATCGGGGCTGAACCGCATAAGCCGGCCGAAGGCGACCGGGGCCAGTACGCAGATACGGGAGACGGCGGAAGTCAGAGGAGAGGACCGTCTTACCCTTTCCCCGCGCGCCGTTCAGGCCCGCGGGTTTGAACCCGCGTTGAGCGTCCTGCCCTCGGTGCGGGCCGATCTGGTCGACCGGCTCCGGGGCGAGATCGAGCGGGGCGAGTACACCGTCGACCCCTACCGGCTGGCCGATCTTCTGATCCGCATGCGGGTGGTGGAGCCATGAGCGCCACGAAGCTCCTGCAGGAGATGATCGAGCTCACCCGCGCGCAGATCGACCACGTGATCGCCAGAGACGTGACGGCGATCCTGGAGGGGGCGGCGGAGCAGGAGCGGCTGCTCCGGGAGCTGGAGAAGGCTCCGATCGACGCCGAGCCGGCCGAGATCCGCCGGCTGCACGACGAACTGCGGGCCGAGCGGAACCGGCTGAACGACCTGCTCGCGATGGAGAGCGCACGGGTCGATTTCATGCTCCGGCTGCTGCTCGGCAACAACGAGACCAAGAACCCCGGGTACCCGTCCGGCAAGGGGCGCGGCGGCACCCTGCTGAACCGGCGGGCGTGAGGAGGACGATGGTATGATCAGGGGGCTGAACACGGGTCTGAACGTCGCCACGCGGGCGCTCCAGTCCGCCCAGTGGGCGATGATGCTCCATACCAAGAACATCTCCAACCACGACAACGAGTACTACACCCGGCAGTGGCTGGAGAACCCGGCGGATCCCACGGGCAAGCTGCCGCACGTGGCCCGGGTGCGTGACCTCTTCGTGGACCACCAGTACCGGACCGTCGCCGCCACCGCCGGTGAGACCGGCACGATCCTGGACATCTGGCAGCGGGTGGAAGAGATCTTCGGCGACCCCATCGAGGGTGGCCTGGGCCAGGCCATCGACGAGTTCTTCGACAGCTGGAAGGCGCTTTCCGAGAACCCGGCGGACGTGACCGTGCGGCTGGAGGTCCTGTCTGCCGCCGGGAACCTGGTGCAGAACTACAAGCTGGTCATTTCGCACCTTAACCAGATCAGCGACCTCATCAACGAGCAGATGGACGCGCTGGTTGAGGACATCAACGCCAAGCTCGTGGCCGTGCGGGACCTGAATGCCCGGATCGCCCTGCTCCGCCACTCCGGGGAGACGGACGCGGACCTGCAGGATCAGCGGGACAAGCTCCTGGACGAGCTGGCGTCGCTGACGGGCGCCGTCCCGGTCTTCCTCTCCGACGGCACGGTGCGGGTCATGATCGGTGGCGTGCCTGCGGTGGACAGCCTGTACGTCAACCAGCTGGAGCTGGTCGACGGGCCCAACGGTCCCGTGCCAAAGTGGATCGGGATGGACGTGCCCGAGTACCGGGGCGGCGGCAAGCTGCGGGGCCTGCTCTACATGCGCGACACGGAGATCGCCGACGCCATCAAGGAAGTCGACGGTTTCATGAAGGCGCTGGCCCACAAGGTGAACGAGATTCACCGTCTGGGTTTTGGCCTGGAGCAGGATCCCGACAACCTCGACCTGGACTTCTTCCTGGTGCAGGACGACGTCGTGGGGTCGGTTACCGTCAACCCGAACCTGACGGCCAAGGGCATCCGCGCGGCGCTGGACTCCCCGGCGCTCCCGATGGACGGCCGCAACGCCGACGCCATCTACCAGCTCATCGACGGGCTGGTGCCGGGCGACCGGAGCACGAGCCCCATCGTCCGCTATCGCAACCTGGTGGGCCTGATCGGCTCCAAGACGGCCCAGGCCGAGCGGGAGGACACGGTCGCGACCAATCACCTGCGGACGATCAAGGAGACGCGCTCTTCCAAGTGGGGCGTCTCCATCGATGAGGAAGTGGCCGGCCTCACCGCGCAGCAGAAGGCCTTCGCCGCTTCGGCCCGGGTGATCCAGATGATCGACGAGATGCTCGACGTGCTGATCAACATGGTGTAACGGAGGGATGGGCCTTGCGGGTAACCAACTGGATGCTGCTCAACTCCGCGGTATACGACCTCGGCGTGCTGCGGGAGCGGTACGCGGAGGCCCAGCGGAAGGTCAACGGCCGCTCGCTGGAGCGTCCCTCCGACGACCCGCGCGGCGTGGTCGAGGCCATTGACCTCATGAACACCAAGGTGCGCCTGGAGCGGGCCCAGGAGTCCATCAGCCAGGCCAAGGAATGGCTGACGGCGACGGAGTCGAGCCTCAACACCATGATCGACCTGTTGCAGTCTGCCTACGAGACCGGCGTGCAGTTCGGCTCCCCGTCCAGCTACGAGCCTTCGGCCGCGAAGAACCTGGCCCAGCAGATCCGGTCGCTGCGGGATGCGCTGAAGCGGGAACTGAACGCCCGCCACCGCGACTACTACCTGTTCGCCGGCTGGGCCACCGACAAGGAGCCCTTCAAAGACCTGGGGGCCGGCGTCAACTACGTGGGCGGCGTGGGCCAGGACATGCAGCGGGAGATCGCCCCGGGTTACCGGGTGAAGATCAACGTCTCGGGCGACCAGCTGCCCTGGCAGATCGTGGAGTATCTCAGCGTGATGGCCGACAACATGGAGGCCGGAGACATCGAGCAGGTCAGCCAGGTCGACCTCGCCCGGGTGCTCGATGCCATGGATACGCTGATCCATCTCCGGTCCGAGGTCGGCCTCAGCTACCAGCAGGCGGAACGGTACGACAGCTACGCCCGCGACTCCCTCATCAACGTGGACGAGCGTCTGGGCAAGGTGAGCGGCGGCGACGTGGCCGATGCGGTGCTGAAGATGACGGAGGCCTACCAGGCTTACCAGGCGGCCATCGCCGCCTTCTCCAAGGCGCTGCCGGTCAGTCTGCTGGAGTACATGATTCGCTAGTGCGGGAGCCCCGAAAGGAGTGGGATTCATGCGGATCACCGCAGCGACGGAACAGATGGTCGACCTGCAGTCGCAGGTGGCTGCCGCCAGAGACAAGGGCCGGGCCGGACAGCCGGGTTCTGCTGACCCACAGGGGCCCTCCGGCGCGGCGCAGGAGGCCGTAGACCGCCAGTCCCTGGACCGGATTACGGAGCGGATGAACACGGCGGCCGAGGTCTTCCAGACCACGGTGCAGTTCGAGGTCGTGTACGGGACGCGGGTCATCATCAAGGTGGTCGACAGGGCCACCGGAGAGGTGCTGAGCGAGTTTCCGCCCGAGCGCCTGGTGCAGGCCTTCCGCGAGATGCGCGAGATGATTGGGCTGCTGGTTGACGAGAAGGTGTAGGGGGTGCGCACTGCATGGCCATAGGGCTCAGTGGCCTCATCTCGGGCGCGAGCACCGATGCATTGATCGAGAAGATTCTGGAGTTGGAGCTGCGGCGGCTCGAGAGCCGGGAGGCAACGCAGAAAAAGCTGGAGGCGAAGCAGAAGGCGTGGAGCGATGTCCGCTCGGCCCTGAGTGCCATCCAGTCCAAGACGGACTCGCTGCGCATGCCGTTCATCTACCGGTCCCGCAAGGTCACGCTGACGGACGAGTCGGTGGCCGCCATCACGGCCTCTCAGGGCGCAGCCCTTACCAGCTATTCGCTCGCCGTGCTCAGCCTGGCGCAGACCCATGTCCTCAGCCAGAGCGACGCCGGCATGAAGGCCGATCCCAACGTCCAGTTGGGGACCAGCGGGACGTTCCTGATCGGGACCGATCCCAGCGACATGAAGACCATCACCGTCGAGGCGACCGACACGCTCCACTCGCTGGCGGACAAGATCAACGCGGCGAAGGCGGGCGTGCGCGCCAACGTGATGAAGGTGGGGACGGACGGCTACCGCATCGTGCTCACCGCCGAGAAGTCGGGCACCGCCAACCGCATCCGGCTCGAGGAGACCAGCGGCTCGCCCCTGCGGGACCTGGGCTTCCTGACGGACGCGGGCGAGCTGGCCAACGAGCTTTCGCGGGCCCAGGACGCCGTGTTCCGGCTCAATGGCATCGAGTACACTCGATCGACCAACACCATCGACGACGCGGTCCCCGGCCTCACCATCACGCTGAAGAAGGTCACCGGGGCGGACGCGCCGGTCCAGGCGACGGTTGATCTGGATCCCGACCAGATCGTCGAGGCCGTCAAGGGCTGGGTCGACGCGGTGAACAAGGCCCTGGACCTCATCGGGAACCTGACCCGGTACAACAGCGATACCGGGGAATCCGGCATCCTGAGCGGCGAGTACCAGCTCCGGCAGATCCAGACGAAGCTGCGGAGCCTCGTCTACTCGAAGGTGAGCGGGCTGCCCCACGGCTGGCAGACCCTGCTGGACGTGGGCATCTCCACCGGCGCCTACGGCTCGGCCAATTATGGCAAGCTGGTCGTCGACGAGGTGAAGCTGAAGGAAGCGCTCACCACCGACGCTGAGAGCGTCGCCAAGCTGTTCGGCGCACAGCAGAACAACGTCGCGCTGCTGCCCGGTACGACCGTCAAGGTGTACGGCACCACTGACGGGCAGGGGCGGCTGGAGGACCTGATCAACGGCGTCACGGACAGCAGCCGGTTCGGGACCACCGGCGGCGGATGGGAAGGTGTCGGGGCGCCCGACCCCGGCAACCCCCACATTATCGAGATCACCTTCCCCGAGGCGCGCACGATCGACGAGATCACCCTGTACCAGCCCACGAACCTCAGCACACTGAAGGACTTCGTGCTGGAGTACTGGGACGCGGCGAGCGGTCAGTGGCGGACCCTGAAGAGCGTGACGGATTACTCCGGCACCATCTACACCGCCGGCTTCGATCCCGTCACCACCACCAAGGTGCGCCTCTCCGTCACCGCCACGCGCGGCGGCGAACCGGTGAGGCTCACGGAGATCCAGGTGGACGAGTACAACACGGGAGCGGCGATCGAGACCCACCGCTATCTGCGCCGGCTGCTGGACGTGGAAAGCGGACTGGTGGAGAACCGGGAGCAGACGCTTTCCCAGCAGATCAAGCGGATCAAGGACGCCATAGACCGGATGGAGGAGCGGTTGCTGGCCCGGCAGGAGCAGCTGAAGAAGCAGTTCCGGCAGATGGAGGAGGCGCTGGCCAAGATCCAGCTCCAGGGTTCCGGCCTCGCGGCGATTCTCTCCATGTACTCGAGCTACTAGGTCACCGAACGGGAGGAGCCACGGTGAACGGACTCAGCCAATACCGGAAGTACCAGACCGAGACCGCCGCCCCGGAGGACCAGATCGTCCTGCTCTATGAAGGGGCCCAGCGCTTCATCGAGCGAGCCGCCACCGCCATGGAGGCAGGCGACTACGGCGACGTGAGCCTCAACGTGGGCAAGGCGCAGCGCATCTTCGCCGAGCTGTCCTCCTGCCTGAACTACGATGCCGGGGAGATCGCCGTGAACCTGGCAAGGCTGTACGAGTACTGGTCCTGGAGGCTGAGCCAGGCGCTCATCAAGAAGGATGTGGAGGCGCTCCGCGAGGTTTCGCAGACGGTGGGCGACATGGCCGGTGCCTGGGCCGAGGCGGCCCGTCAGGTCCGTGTCCAGCGGGCGCACGGCCATGGTTGAGTCGGCAGGGCTCCAGCGGGCCTACCGGGAGGCGCTGGCGCTGGGCGAGGAGCTGTTGCGGGTCCTCCAGCAACCGCCCACAGAGGAAGGCTTGGCGCGGGTGGAGCAGCTGGTGGAGGCGCGGGGACGGGCGATGCAGGAGGCCCAGTCCCTGCTTGCCCAGGGCGCGGAGAGGCAGTTTCGGGAGGATCTTGAGGCGTTGCTGCGGCAGCAGCAGGCCCTGGAGGGGCAGATGCGCCGCTGGATGGACGCGCTGCGCACCGCGCTGGGCGAGGCGGGCGCGGCCAGGGCCTCGGCGGCCGGAGCACGTCGGATGATGGGTACACGTCCGGCCGCACGCTGGCTCGATGAAAGGCGTTAGAATACCGCAAACGGAGTCGATCGGGCGGGAAAAAGGCAGCGTGACCGCGAAAACCGGCCGCAACGGTGACAGGTCGCTCCTGGCGGGACTTAACTCGGGAGCCGGAAGATCCAATACATGATTAGGCGACAGGTAACCGGTATACCGCCGGAAGGGAAAGGACTCCCGGCCTGGCGCCAGTGAGATCACTCCATGAACGCAGGGAGGCTACCAGAATGCGTATCAACACGAACCTGGCTGCGCTGAACGCCTGGCGGAACATGACCATCAACAACGACAAGATGAGCAAGTCCCTGGAGAAGCTCTCCTCGGGCTACCGCGTCAACCGGGCTGCCGACGACGCCGCCGGCCTCGCTGTTTCCGAGAAGATGCGGGCTCAGATCCGGGGTCTGAACATGGCCGTGCGGAATGCGCAGGACGGCGTCTCGCTGGTCCAGACCGCCGAGGGCGGCGCCCAGAAGATCCAGGACATGCTGCAGCGCATGCGTGAGCTGGCGGTCCAGGCGTCCAACGACACCCTGACCGATCCGGACCGTGCGCTCCTGCAGGAGGAGTTCCAGAACCTGATCCAGGAGATCGACCGGACCGCCAACAGCACCAAGTTCAACACCAAGGCGCTGATCGACGGCTCCGTCGCCGGCACCACGCTGACCATCCAGGTCGGCCCGGGCACCTCCACCTCGGCTGACCACATCACCATCTCGCTGCAGGCGCTGGATGCTGCCGAGCTCGGCGTCGACGGCCTGAACATCAACAACGTCACCGCCGCCCAGGGCGCCATCAACCAGCTCGACACCGCCATCAACAAGGTGTCGACCGCCCGTGCGAACTTCGGTGCCCTGCAGAACCGCCTGGAGGCCGCCATCGAGACCCTGCTGATCCAGGCCGAGAACCTGACCGCCGCCGAGAGCCGCATCCGCGACGTCGACATGGCGCAGGAGATGGCCAACTTCACGAAGTTCCAGATCCTGCAGCAGGCCTCGACCGCGATGCTCGCCCAGGCGAACGTGGCGCCGCAGTCGATCCTGTCGCTGCTGCGGTAAACCCGCATCATACCGATACCGGGGACACCGTCCCCCCCGGACGGGGGGACGGTGTCTTTTCAACAGCGGTGGCTGCGTGAGGCCCTTGCCCGCCCTCCGGCCGCCGGGCCGCGCACCGCTGAAACCGGTCCGCGGGACTACGGTACGAGGAGGGGAATCTCTTGGATATCGCAACCATCGGCGGGCTCATCCTCGCTATCCTCGCAATCGCCGTCGGCGCCGCCGAGGAGGGAGTGACCCTGAGGTCGCTTCTGGGCCCGAGCGCGTTCCTCATCGTGGTGGGCGGTTCGGTCGGCGCCACCATCATCTCGCACACCATCCAGGACCTGAAGGCCGTGCCCCGGGGGCTGAAACTGAGCCTCTTTCCGCCCAAGCAGGACTACCAGGGGATGATCGATCTCCTCGTGGGCTTCAGCGAGAAGGCGCGCCGCAACGGCCTGTTGTCGCTCCAGGAGGATGCCGACCACGCGGCGCACCCCGTGGTACGACGGGGGCTGACCATGGCCGTGGACGGCGCCGACCCCGAGGCGGTTGTCAACGTGATGCGTGCGATGAGTGAGGAGCAGGCCGCGGAGACCCTCAGGGCGGCGGCCGTGTTCGAGACCGCAGGCGGCTATGCCCCGACGCTGGGTATCATGGGCACGGTCATGGGGCTGATCACCATCATGCGGCAGCTCGACCGGCCCGACACGCTCGGTCCTGCCATCTCCGTGGCGTTCCTCGCCACGTTGTACGGTCTCGGGTCGGCGAACCTTCTCTTCCTGCCCCTCGCCTCCAAGATCAAGAACATCGCCAAGCAGGAGACCCATTTCAACGAGATGATCATCGTCGGCATCGAGGGCATCCAGGCCGGCGAAAACCCGCGCAACCTGCGGGAGAAGCTCTCCATCTACCTCCCCGCCAGCGGCGGCGGCCGGGCGCGTGCAGCTGCCGGCGCGGCGGTTCACGAGGGAGTGTAGCGCATGCTCCGGACCAAGAATGGGTCGAACGGGGCGAATGGGGACCACGGCGGCGGGGGCCACGGGGGTTCCGGCACCAGCCGGTGGATGGTCTCCTACGCCGACTTCATGACCCTCATGTTCATCGTGTTCGTCGTGTTCTTCTCCTTCGCCCGCGTCGACACGGAGAAGTACTCGAGCCTCGCCAAGTCCCTGGCTGCAGTGCTGGGCTCCTCCGGGCCGGATATCGCCCCATTTGCCTCGGGTGGGGGAAGGGCCGGCATCGCCATGCCGGTGATTCCTCCAGGCCGCGCCGGCAGCCTGCCTGACGTCCCGGACTGGCCGACCTACCTGATTGCCGCTTCTGCCGAGCCTGTCGACACGGAGCCGTCCGGCTCCGAGTCCGCTACGGTGGAACCGGTGCAGCCCGAGGTGCCCGCGGTCGTCGACTTCGAACCCGTGTCGGAACCACCTGCCGTCGTAACGACGCCTGAGCCTGCGGTTGTCGGGAAGCCTGAACCCGTGGATCCACTGGCGGAGGTGGCGGACGTCTTCCGGGGCATGCCGGGCGTCCGGAGCGGTCTGATCTCCGTCGCCCTGGAGGAGCGCGGCATCGTCCTCAGCATCGCGGGCAGCTTGCTGTTTGACAAGGGGGAGTACACCATCAGGCCCGACGCCGCGCCGTACCTCGCGGATGTCGCCGCGAAACTGCATGGGGTGGAGCTTCCCATTATGGTAAACGGCACGGCGGACGCGGGTGAGGGGAGCGTAGAAGCCTTCGAACTCGCCGCACTGCGGGCGGGCGCCGTGGTGCAGTACCTCACCGATCAGCACGGCATTGCGGCGGATCGCTTCGTCTACTTCGCCTACGGCGACAACAGCGCCCACGGCGACCGTGTGACGATCGTCGTGGCTCGCCGGCAGCCGTGATCGCTCCCGAGGGCACGCCCTGATTCAGGGAAGACGGTAAGCCTTCGGCGTGCCGAACCTGTTGACACGTCGCTATTCGGTGATAGTATATAATTCACGCAGTATTTGCATAGCCGCCTGCGCATTGCACCTCCTGGGCAAACCTGCAGAAATGCAGGGACGCAAAGCCATGGGTCTTCACCGGATGCACCGGAAAGATTGCCAGGTTGCACATGCTCACCGCGGCAACAGCGCTCCGCTGTTGCTACTCTTGACTCGAAGGAGGATGGGCATGAATGGGGTGAGGCGAGTCTTCGCATTCGTTCTCGCCGCTGCACTGACCCTGGGCGCACTCCCCCTGCCCAAGGCCGCGGCGGCAACCGACGCGGTGACGGTCACCAAGTCGGTCAGCCCCACCGAGATTCTGGTCCAGGAAGAGGTTGAGGTTACCCTCACCGTCCAGGGCACGCCACCCACCAACGTCGTCCGTCCCAATGACGTGATCCTGGTGATCGACCGTTCCGGGTCTATGGCGTCGGAAGGACGGATGACCTCGGCCAAGAACGCGGCCAAAGGCTTCGTTGACCTGATGGACTTCAGCAAGCACCGGGTTGGCATCGTGGACTACAGCACCACGGCCAAGGGAATGCCCCTGACCACCGACGGGGAACAAGCCAAGCAGTACATCGACACGCTGGTGGCCAACGGCAACACGGCCACGGGCGACGCCATCCAGCTGGCGATGGAGCTGCTGGCCGAGCACCGGCCGGAGGCCCAGCCGGTCATCGTCCTGATGACCGACGGTGAGGCCAACGTCGGCTCCCCGACGCCGTATGACTACGCCAAGCTGAAGGCGGCCGAGGCGAAGGCGGCCGGCATCGTTTTCTACACCATCGCCCTGCTCAGCAAGGATGACGATCCGGAGACCAGCCCGCCCAACCTGCTGCTGAAGGAGATGGCCACCACCGCCCAGCACCACCACTTCGTGCTGGGTGCGCAGGACCTGTCCACGATCTACTCCAAGATCGTCCACGAGATCGGCATCGCCAGCGCGTATGATGTCACGCTGACCGAGACGGTCTCCGGCGACTTCGAGATCGTTCCCGACTCGTACCAGCACAACATCCCGCAGCCGCAGGTGTCGGGGAACACCCTCACCTGGCACTTCCTGGAGCTGAAGGACGAGGCCCTGACCTTGACCTACCGCATCCGGCACAAGGACGGCGGCGCCACCGGGATGCTCCCCACGTCCTCGGGGTCGTCCCTGACGTACAAGGACTACGCGGGCGCGCCGCGCACCGGAACGGTCCCCGTGGTCCGGGTCAAGGTCAGCTACCCGGCGCCCGTCATTGAGTCCGTCGAGCCGGACAACGGCCCGGTCAGCGGCGGCAACGCCGTCGTGATCCGGGGCCGGAACTTCCGGCCGGGCGCCACGGTGACTTTTGGTAACTACACGGCCGCGAACCCCGTGGTCACCCCCACGGAGATCACCGTGACGGCCCCTGCCGTCACCAAGGCCGGCGCCGTCACCCTGCAGGTGACGAATGACGACCAGCAGAAGGCGGCGGCGACGTACACGTACTGGGTAGAGCCCGAGTTGCAGAGCCTCACGCCCGCGGAGGGACCCCTGACCGGCGGCACGGCCGTGCGGATCAAGGGCCGGCACTTCGCCAACGGCGCCCAGGTGCGCTTCGGTGACGTCCCGGCCGCGCAGGTCACGTACATCGACGCCTACAACCTCGATGCCATCACGCCGCCGGGCACCGCGGCCGGGCCCGTGAGCGTCACCGTGGAGAACCCCGACGGCCACAGCACGACCCTGGCCGACGGCTTCACCTACATGCCGCTGGATGCCACGCAGCCTGAGATCACGGCGATCACCCCGCCGAGCGGTTCAATGTACGGCGGCGAGACGGTGGTGATTGAGGGCCGGAACTTCGCCGACGGGGCGACCGTCACGTTCGGCGGAACGCCGGCGGCGAAGGTCACGGTGGAGAGCAGCGACCGAATCGTCGTGACCACCCCGGCCGCGTCCGCGGGCGGCACCGTTGAGGTCGTCGTCACGAACCCGAACGGCCAGTACGCCACCGGCAGCTACCTGTACATGGTGCCTGCTCCCACGATCACCAACGTCAGCCCAACCAGCGGGTCGGTCTACGGGGGCACCATCGTCTACGTGGACGGTACCCACTTCCAGTCCGGCGCGGTGATCTACTTCGGCGATCAGCAGGCCACCATCCTGAACTACTACGGCCCCACCCGGATGCGCGTGCGCACGCCGGAGTCCAACGTAGGCGGCGGTGTGCCGGTGCGCCTGGTCAACCCTGACGGGCAGGAGGCCGTGTGGAGCGGACTGTTTGAGTACATCCTGCCCGACCCGCCCAGCATCTCGGCCATCGAGCCCGCCGAAGGGTCCGTCGACGGCGGGGAGGCCGTGACGATCAAGGGCGCCAACTTCGCCGCGGGCAGCCGGGTCTTCTTCGGCGCCGCGGAGGCCACCGTAGTCAACATCACTGCCGCGCAGATCACCGTGACCACGCCGCCGGCCCAGGGCGAGGGTGCCGTTGACGTGCGCGTCGTGGACCGCTGGGGCCAGGAGGGCGTGCTCCCGGGCGGCTACACCTACATCGTACCGCCGCCCGCGCCGGCGCCGCAGGTTACCTCCCTCTCGCCCGACAACGGCGAACTGGCGGGCGGTGAGCTGATCTACGTGAACGGGGCGTACTTCGACCCCGCCGTGCGCATCTTCTTTGGCAGCAACGAGGCGGTCGTGCTGAACTACTACGGCCCCGACCGTCTCCGGGTGAAAGCCCCGGCGGCCGCCAATCCCGGCGCGGTGGACGTGCGGGCGGAGAACCCCGACGGCCAGGTGGGCGTGCTGCCCGCAGGCTACACGTACAACGCCCCGCCTGAGGATCCTGATCCGACGGTGACCAACGTGACGCCCTCCGAGGGCCCGATGGAAGGCGGCACCCTGGTCTACGTCGAGGGAACGGAGTTCGCCAGCGAGGCCATCGTGATGTTCGGCTCCAACCAGGCTCAGGTGCTGAACTACTACGGTTCGACCCGGATGCGGGTCCGGGTCCCGGCCTCCGACGTGTCGGGCCCCGTGGATGTGACGGTGATCAATCCCAGCGGCAAGCAGGCTGTCCTGCCTGACGGCTTCACCTACCTGGCGCCCCCGCCGCCTCCCGATCCGGAGCTGATCGGGCTCTCGGCCGATTCCGGCCTGGTCGTGGGTGGCGAGATCGTCTACGTCGACGGGGCGAATCTCGACTCGGACGTCCAGATCTTCTTCGGCAACGTCCAGGCGACCGTGATGAACTACTACGGGCCGACCCGGGTACGCGTGCGGGTGCCCGCCGCCCCGGCTCCGGGCGTGGTGGACGTCATCGCGGTGAATCCGAAGGGCGGCAAGAGCGCCGTGCTGCCGCAGGCCTATACCTACCTGCCGGTGTCGGTCAAGATCACGTCTCTGTCGCCCAACGAGGGCGAGATGGCCGGCGGTGAGATCGTCTACATCTACGGCGAGTTCTTTACCGAGCGGTCGGAGTTCTACTTCGGCAGCACGCCGGTAACCGTCCTCAATTACTACGGCCCGACGTACGTGCGGGTCCGTGCCCCGGCTTCCACCGTTCCTGGGCCGGTGGACGTGACGGTCGTGGCGGATCCCACGGATCCCAACACCACCACGTTCACGCTGTCCGGTGGGTACACCTACAAGGCTCCGCCGGCCGCGCTGCCCCCCGAGGTGACCAACATCACCTATACCAAACAGGCGACGGGTTACCTGACCTATGTTGACGGCGCCAACTTCGATTCCGGCGTCACCGCCATCCTGAACGGCGTCGAGTATCCCACGCTCAACTACTACGGGCCCACCCGCTTCCGGGTGCGGTTCACGGTCCCGGCGGGAACCTACACGCTGGTTGTGCGCAACGGCGACGGCCAGGAGAGCGCACCGGTTCAGGTGACTTTCAATTAGCTAAGCAGACGTGCAAGGGCTGAGGGTACGACCCCAGCCCTTGCCCGCGTCAGAGGGGCGGAACCGCGGCCTCTTCCCGTTCGGTGCACCACCGGAGCAGGCTTTCGAATTCCATGTATAGAAGTGTGTAGGACATCTACCAAGCATAGGGGAAGAAAGATCGTATGAAGCGAGCGACGCTGAGCGTCTGCATCCTGGCAAAGAACGAGGCGCTTCACCTGCCCCGGGCCCTGGAGAGCGTCCGACAGGTTGCGGACGAGGTCATCGTCGTGGATACAGGTTCCACGGACGAGACCGTGGCCGTGGCCGAGTCCTACGGTGCCAAGGTCGTTCATCACACCTGGAACGACGACTTCGCCGCCGCGCGGAACGTCGGTATCGATCAGGCAACCGGCGACTGGGTGCTGATGCTCGATGCCGATGAGGCCGTCAGCCGCACCATGGCGGTACGGCTGCCCAAGCTGCTGGCGGACCCGCACGCGGACGCCTACATCACCCAGGTGGCCAACATCCTGGAGGGCCAGGCCGTCAACCACATCCCGGCGATCCGGCTGTTTCGGCGGAAGCCGGCCTACCGTTTCACCGGGATGATCCACGAGCAGATCATCCGCAGTATCGAGTCGGCAGGGGGCCGGATCAAGACCGAGCCCGTCGTCATCGAGCACTTCGGTTACACGCCGGAAGAGGACCAGCGCAAGGCGCGACGCGACCGGAACCTGCGGCTGCTCAGGAAGATGGTGGAGGAGCACCCGGAGTCCCATGATCACTGGTCCCACCTGGGGCACGAGTACGCCCTGCTTCATGAGTACGGCCAGGCCGAAGCGTGCCTGCGCAGGGCTATCGAGTTGAACCCGTTCTCGCTCCAGAGCATCCACGCCGCCCACCGGCTCGTGCGCATCGGACTGCGCCGCCGGCGGTTGGAGCAGGGGTGGCAGCTGGCGAGCATGGGGCACTCGTCGCCGTTCTCCCGCTGGGACAGCGACTGCCACCGCGTGCAGGTGGCCCTCTACGAGGGCGACCACGTGGCCGCGGAGCAGGTGCTCCGGCGGCTGAAGGGAGCCCCCTCCGGAGATTTCAGGACCTTTGAGCGCAGCGAGGCCAGGCTGGCCGGCTGGCAGGCGGAAGCGCTCTGGCTGAAAGGGCAGCGGCAGGCCGCGCTGGCCGAGTGGGAGCGGGCCGTGGAGGCTCACCCGGCCGATCTGGCGCTGGCCGAGGAGTGGATGCACCACAAGACCCTCGCCGAGGGTCTGCCGAAGGCCCTGGCTGCGGGGCGGGCCCTCGTCTCCCGGTGTCCTGCCCTCTTCGTCGGCATGACCGGCGCGCTGCTGCGGGCGGGCGAGTTTTCGCTGGCTGTCGTACTTGCGCGGGAGGGGATGGATTTCGGCTACTCTGCGTGCTTCCTGTACGCGCTGGCGCAGGCGGGGGACTGGTCCTCGGCCGTGGCTGCGGCGCGGGGGCAGGGCCTGGACGGCGCGGTCCACCTGGCCACGGCCGGCGCCTGGTTTGGCAACGAAGCGGCACTGACCGAGGGGCTGGAACGGCTGCCCGACTCGTGGCGTTCGGCCTTCCGGGCCGTGCTGGCCGGCGAGCAGGTCGATCCCCACCTGCAGTGGGCCGTTGACCTCTTGATGAACCACTGGGCCGACGTGGGGTGCTGGTCCTTGCTCCGCGCAGGCGCGAAGTCCCTGGGCGAGTCCGGGGGACCGGGCCGGGCGGCGTGGCTGCTCTGGCACTCGCACCAGCCGCGGACGGCCCTGCAGTGGGCGCTGGAGAAGCCCGAGCACCCGGATGCCCTGGAGGTCCTGGGCCTGGCCGCGGCCGAACAGGGCGATCACCAGGCCGCGGCACAGTTCCTGGCCGACCGTATCAGCCTCGGTCCGGCCCGGGTGGCGGTGTACGCCTGTGCGGCCCGGGCACTGACGGCGCTGGGCGAGCGCGGCGTTGCCCGCGCCGTCCGGGAACTGGGCCTCGAGCAGCATCCCTGGTCGCCGCTGCTGAAGCAAACGTGACCCATCGTTTGGATGATCCTGGCTGAACGGGGCCACCATGTGTCCTTCATCGCGCCCGGCCCTTCGGCCGGCGCGGGCGGAGACGGCGGGCGCACGGTCGGGCCCAACCTCGTCCGCCGCCACTGCCGGTCGGCGGCCCCTCGACATCGGCTGCTCTGACGGGGAGTACCTGGAACTGGCGGGGAAAGCGGGGGAACGTCCGCGGCGTCGCGACTGGTCCGGGTACACCTCTTCATACGAGCAACTTTTCTCCTTCGAGGCGGCCAAGCTGACCAGGATGCTGGAAAGCGCGGGGTTCCACGTGGACGACGTCATCGCCCCCGATCCCGGCGACTGGTCCATGAGCCACCGCTCGCAAAACGGGCACATCCTGCTGGTTTCCGCCCAGACGTAGCGTACGGGGCTGACCCGGGTCCAACCTCCCGATGCCAGGCGAGGTTGGGGAACGCGTCAGGCATGTCCCGGGGGCATCCTCCATATGCTCCCTTGAGCCCCTCTTGGGCTCGACTTGCAGCGCCGGGGGGAGCCGAAGTTGGAGTGGAAGTCAGCCCTTGCGACCTTCCTCATCATCTTTCTGGCCGAACTGGGCGACAAGACCCAGATGATGGTGATGTCCCTGTCGGCTCGTTCTCGGGCTCCGCATATGGTGTTCCTCGGCGCTGCCGCGGCGCTGATCGCCTCCTCGCTGGTCGCGGTGCTGGCCGGCGACGGCCTGCTCCGCCACGTGCCCATCCGATACGTGCGGCTGGCGACCGGCGCCATGTTCATGGCCCTCGGCGGGACCCTGGTGCTCCGGGCCCTGCGCTGAAGGAGGGTCCGGGTGCCGCAGTGCCCAGACGCGCAGGCCCTCCCCTCGCGGGAAGGGCCTGCGCGAACTTATGCGGTCTCCTGAACGTCTCCACTACGAAGGGGTGACCGCGTATGAACAAGCTGATCGGCATCATCCTCGTGCTCGTCGGCCTCCTGGCCCTGTTCCGGTTCACCATGTCCAGCGCCTGGCTGTTCCTGCTCATCGCGGCAGGGCTGGCGCTCGCGGTCAAGTCCGGGTGGCTGGGGCGCGGCGGGTACGCCCTGGCCGTCGTCTTCGCCCTGCTGGCCGTGGCCGGGTTCGCGGTCCGCACCGTGGTCTTCGGCCTGGCCATGCTGTTCCGCCTGGCCCCGCTCATCCTGCTGGCCGTGGGCATTTACTACGTCTACAAGGCCTTTGTGCGCTAGGGGGTGCCGGCGGCGGTCACACTGATCACCGGTCCGGCCAGGTCCGGAAAGACGACGGCCCTCCGCGAGCGGTTCCTGCGGTGGCTCGGGGAGGGCGTGCGGACCGATCAGATCCTCATCCTCACCCACGGGGCGGAGCAGACCGCCCCGTGGGTGCGCGGTCCCGACCTGCCCGCCGGCGGCGCCGTCGCGGCGTACGACTTCTACGGCTTCGTCCGGCAGGAGCTGACCCTGCACTGGCCTACCGTGCAGGCCAGGGTGCCGGCGGCCGGCCGCTGGCTTGCCCCCGCCTTCCTTTCCCTCACGGTGGAACGCCACCTGCTGCAGGCCCTCCTGGAGCCCCACCTCGCCCTCTTCGGCGACGTGGTGAGGGCCACGCCTGAGCGGCTGGCCCTGCAGCTGCTCACCCGGGTCGACCGGGTTGCCGCGGCAGCCGGGCTAGGGCCCGGGGAGGCGGTCCAGCGGATGGCAGAGGCCGACCGCCCCGAGAAGCGGCTGCTTTACGGCCAGGTGACGGCGCTCCTGGAGCACCACCGCTCCCGCCTCCTCGCAGCCGGCCTCCTGGACTACGGACTGGCCCTCTCGCTGTTCATGGACTGTCTCCTGTCCGATCCCGGCTACCGCGCCCACCTGCGCGGGCGGTTCCGGCGACTGCTGGCGGACGACGTGGACGAGGCCGCACCGGCCGAGCAGGAGTTCGTGGCGGGGATGGCGGAGGCGGTGGAGGAGGCGGCCATCGCCCTCGACCCCGGCGGAGGCCACGCCGTCCTCAGGGGCGCGGACCCCGCGGGCGCCGTGGCCCGTCTCGCCGGGGCCGACCGGGTGTGCCTGCCGGACCCCGCGCCTGACCTCGAGGAGCGGCTGACGGCGGTCCGCGCCTCCCGGTCGGCTCCCGCCCCATCCGGTCCCGGGCCGGTGTCCAGGCCGCCGCAGGGCCGTTCCCGCACCCAGGCCCGTTGTCTCCACATCGCCACCGAGTTCTGGGGCGACATGGTGAACCGGGCGGCCGAGGCGGTGGTCGCCCTCGTGGACGCGGGCGCGCGGCCCGGCGAGATCGCCGTGCTGGCGCCCCGGGTCGACAGCCTGCTGGCCACCGCCCTGGGCCGGGCCCTGGCGGCCCGGGGAGTCGCCCTGCAGCCCCTCCTTCCCACCCGCCGGCTCCTGGACGATCCCGCCGTGCGGGCCATCGTCGCGCTCGCCGGCCTGGCCGTGCCAGCATGGCGCCCGCCCTGGCCGTCGCCGAGCCCCTACGCCGACGCCGTCCGGGTGGTGCTCGGGCTGGACCCCGTCGCCGCCGCGCACCTGGGACAGGCGCTGTGGGAGGGGGAGGGCGACCTGCCCGACCCCGCCGGCCACCCGGCTCCTTACAGGCCGCTTCACGCCTGGCTGCGGGCGGCCCGCGGGCGGGACTGGCAGACGGACGGGTTCGTGCGTGCCGCCCTGCTGGAGGTGCTGCTCCCCCTGCGACCTGACCTGCCGAAGCCGTCTGTCGACGCCTGCCTGCAGCTGCTGCGCGCGGCGGAGGACTTCCGTCTGGCCGCGGAGCGGCTCGCGGCCGCGCCGCAGCCCCGGGGCGGGAACTGGCAGGCCCCGGACCGGAACTCCCAGTCCCCGGAGGACCTGGGCGCACACCCCTTCGGCATGAACTACCGGCCGCTGCTCACCGAGGCCACCTGTCCGCTGTGGCCGGAGCCGGTGGGCACGGAAGGCGAGGCCGTGCTGCTGGCCACGCCCCAGGCGTACCTGAGCCGCCGCCTCACCTCGGCGGCCCAGGTCTGGCTGGACGTGACCTCCCCCGGCTGGCTGCCCGTCGGCGTGTCAGAGCTGGCAAATCCCCACGTGCTTTTGCCGGGCTGGCCGGAGGGCGCACCCTGGACCGACGAGCAAGCCCGCCGCGTCCGGGAAGCGGCGCGGGAGCGCACGGTGCGCGCCCTCCTGCGCCGGTGCGCCGGCCCGGTCATCACGGCGGAGGCGGCCCTGAGCCCGTGGGCCCAGGAGCAGGAAGGGGGGCTCTGGGCGTGACCATCACGCTGCGTCCCGACCAGGAAGAGGTGGTCCGGTACAGGGGGGGCTACATGGCGGTGCCTGCGGTGCCCGGCGCCGGCAAGACCACGGTGCTGGCGTATCTGGCCGCCGACCTCATCGCCGAGGGGCGCCACCTCCCCGGCCGGATCCTGATCGTCACCTACACCAACTCCGCCGTGGGCAATTTCAAGAACCGCATCGGTCAGTTCCTGGAGGCTCGGGGCCTGCCCCGCGCGGGCTTCGAGGTGCGCACCATCCACTCCCTGGCCGTGCAGATCGTCCGGGAGCGGCCGGAGGCCATCGGCTGGCCGGACACGTTCGCCGTGCTGGACGAGGTTCGCCGCAGGACCCTGGTCAACGCCCTCACGGCCGGGTGGATCGCCGCACACCGGGACACCTGGGAGGCGCTGGTCCGGGAGGATGTCCGCAACCGCGACCAGGCGCTGGCGCGGTGGGCGGAGCACACCCCCGAGCTGATGAGCCGGTTGATCCAGTCCTTCAAGGCGCGGCAGCTTTCGCCGGACGACGCGCTGTCACTGACCCGGGGCCTCCCCGACACCGAGCCCCTCCGCTGGGCGGCGGAGATCTACCGGGACTACCAGCGGGCTCTGGCCCGGGAGGGACTGGTGGACTTCGACGACATGATGCTGGGAGCCTACCGGCTCCTGACCGGCGAGCCCGACCTGCTGGAGCGGCTCCGGCAGCGGTGGACCTACGTGTTTGAGGATGAGGCGCAGGACTCGTACCGGCTGCAGGAGCAGGTGCTCCGCCTCCTGGCCGGCCCTGGCGGCAACTTCGTGCGGGTGGGCGACCCCAACCAGGCGATCATGGGCAGCTTCACCACGGCGGAGCCGGCGCTCTTCCGGGCCTTCATCCGTGAACCGGGGGTGGACGTCCGCCCCCTCACCATGGCCGGCCGCTCCAGCCAGGAGATCATCGACCTGGCCAATGAACTGGTGCGCTGGACCTGCCAGGACTACCCGGAGCCCGGCTGCCGGGACGCCCTCGAGCCGCAGTATATCCAGCGGGTTCCCAGGGGGATGGGGCAGTCCAACCCGGAGCCGGAGGGGCGCCGCGTCCTCGTCCGGGACTTCCCGGCCTACGAGGAGGAGATGGACCGGATTGCGGGGCTGGCCGCCCGGTCCGTGCGACTCTACCCGGAGGCGACCGTGGGCGTGCTGCTCCCCACCCACGCGATGGTGGACCGGATGCTGGCGCTCCTGCGGGACCGGGAAGCCCCGGCCATCCCGGTGGGCAGGACGGCCCCCCTGGAGCGGCTGCGGCTGGGGTCGGACCTCCTGGCCGCCCTGGCCTTCCTGGCGGCGCCCCACGTGCCGGAGCGGCGCGCGGCGGCCGCCCGCCTGGAACCGTACCTCGACCGCTGGCTGGCGGACGCCGTGCAGCCGGCGGATGTCCTGCTCCTGCGGATGGCGGCCGACCTGCGGCTCTCCGGCGAGGACCTGGCCCTGGCGCAGTACCTGGCCCGGCGGGCCAGGCGGCTCCGGGACGAGGAGCCGCTATACGGTCCCGGCGACGTGGCCCGGGAGCGGGCGGACGCCCTCGGCCGATCGGGCTGGCTGGCCGATGCGCTGTACGACCGGCAGGGGTTCGAGCCCCAGCCCGGCGTGGTGTACGTGACCACCTGCCACGCCGCCAAGGGGCTGGAGTGGGACACCGTCTACGTCGCGGGCCTCACCCGGGGCTTCTTCACCGGCGGACTGCGCGACCGGACCCTCTCGGAGCAATGGTCGCTGGTGCCGGGGCAGGTCAACCCCGAGGCGAGGGCGCTGGCCCTGCTGGATCAGCTGGCCGGCGCCGCCGAGGTCCCCGACGATCCCGGGGCGGCGGCCAAGCGGGAGCAGATCGCCGAGAAGATCCGGTTGCTCTACGTGGCCATCACCCGTGCACGCCGCAACCTCATGCTCTCCTACCACTGGCGCAACGAGCGGGGGTATGAGACTTCTCCTCCGCCGGCTGTGGTGCGGCTCCGGCAGTTTGTCCAGGCGAGGAGGTGACCGGGGCCATGGCGCAGACGATCCCCCTTCACGAGCGGCCCTTCAGCGCCCTCGCCCTGCGGCTCTACGCGGAGTGCCCCCTGCGCTTCCGGCGGCGGTACATCGACGGGCTTTCCCTCGCCGGCCTGCCCGACGACCCTGAGGAGCGGCGGGCGATGCTGCAGGGCGAGCGCTTCCACCTGATGGCCCGGCGGTACTACAGCGGGCTGGAGCCGGGCACCCTGGGCGACCCCGCGGACCGGGCGGAGCTGCAGGGCTGGATGGACAGGCTTGTGCGCTACCTGCCCCGGCGTCCGGGATATGCCTATTACCCTGAACTGGAGCTGCGGCTGGCCGAGCCGCTGCGGCTGGTCGCCAGGTTCGACCTGGTGGTCGTGGCGCCCGACGGGGAGGCCGCGATCTACGACTGGAAGACCCTGCGTTACATGCCGCCCCGGGCGAAGCTGGAGGTGGCCTTCCAGACCATGGTCTACCGGTACGTGCTCTGCGCGGCCGGAGGCGCCTATGCGCCCGACGGCGCCTTCGACCCCGACCGCGTGACGATGGTCTACTGGAACCCTCTGCGAGGTGGAAGAGAGGAGCGGCTGCCGTACAGCCCGGCTCAGTTTCACGCGGACGGCCTGCGGCTGCAGCAGCTGGTGGCGCAGATCCTGGCCACGCCGACGGACGGGTTCCTGCCCACGGGGGACTCGCGCGTCTGCGCCCGGTGCGAGTACCGCCAGCTCTGTCACGGGCCGCTCGCGGACAGGCCGCTGCCTGAACCTGGCGACGGTTGGCCGGAGGCGTCTCTGGAGCCAGGCCAGGAAGTACCCGTGGAAGATGAGGAGCCGGCGGGCGCGTTCGACGCGGATCCGGACGGGCTCGCGGGCCTGCCGCTGCCCTAACCGGGGAGAACCGGCCCCGGCCCGGCCGAGGTGAACCGGCGTGTGGCCCGGGGTTCACCGCCGGGGAAGGGTTTCAGCAATTCTCAGGGCTGTCCCGAAGTCATCCCAGGTGACTTTTGGGACAGCCCTGTCGATTTGGGTGGCCACCCCATGGGCTGCGGGTTCCCTGTCTGTCGTCCTGGCTCTGGGACTCCAGCCGGGCGCTGACCCGTCCCGGGCAGGGCGCGGAAGGCACCCGGGGACCTGCTAGGCCCTTCAGGCACAGGTCTTCCGCGTGAATGAACGGCGGGTGAATGCCGACCCCCTGCAGAAAGCTGGTCTGCATCGGTCACGGCCAGGGCGGCCGGGCGCATCCCCTCCAGGGGGGCGTCCAGGCGGCGAAATGTGCGCTGCGCAGCGTGGGGGGAGTGTACAATCCGCCCGGAACCGGGGGGGCCCGAGGGGGACTGGGTGCGGGCGAGGCGGCGAAATATGCACTGCGCGTCATGGGGGGAATGTACAATCCGCCCGGAACCGGGGGCCCGAGGGGGAGCGGGTGGGGGTTGACGAGGCGAAATGTGCACTGCCCAGCGTGGGGGGAATGTACAGTTCGCCCGGAACCGGGGGCCCGAGGGGGACTGGGTGCGGGCGAGACGGCGAAATGTGCACTGTGCCGCGTGGGGGAAATGCACAATTCGCCTCGAACCGGGGCTCGCCGGGGAACCGTTGGCGGCCAGGGGGCGGAATATGCCGTCTACAACCGAGAACAATCAGCCCACCGGCCGGGTGGGCCGGTGGGCTAGAGGGACTGGACCTACAAGGGTAGGGAGCGTCTCCACAGGCCGCGGGCCCCGGGTCGTCAGGAGGACGCGTTTCCGTGCTCGCCCTCGCCTTCCCCCACCTGGAAGTTGCTGACCTGCTCCTTCAGCCAGAGCGCGATCTGGTTCAGGTTCTGGGCGTGGCCGGCCACGCCGTCGGCGACCGCGGTCAGCTCCTCGATGGCGGCGGAGACCTGCTCCGCCGCGGCCGCGTTCTGCTGGGCCGCATCGACGATGGCGCCGATGGAGGAGAGCACCCTGGCCGTGCCCTCGGCCATCTCCTCGGTGGCCGCGGTGTTCTCCGCGGTCACGGCGGCGATCGCCTCAAACGCCTTCATGGCCTCGTCCACCTGCCGCTGCAGCGAGCGCGCGGCCTCGGCCACGTGGCTCACGTCCTCGGCCGCCCGGGTGACCGTCTGCAGGATCTGCTCCAACCGCCGTCCCGACCGGGCGGCCAGCTCGGTGCTCTGCTGCACCTCGTTGGAGGCCACGGTCATCGATTCCACGACCTGGTCCGTGCGTGCCTGAATCCGGGCGATCAGCTCGCTGATCTCCCGGGCCGAGGCGGCCGAGCGCTCCGCGAGCTTCCGCACTTCGTCCGCGACCACCGCGAAGCCCCGCCCGTGCTCGCCGGCCCGGGCCGCCTCGATGGCGGCGTTGAGGGCCAGCAGGTTGGTCTGGTCCGCGATCTCGGAGATGACGGCGGTGATCTGGCCGATCTGGGCCGAGGCCTTCGCCAGCTCGTCCATGCGGGCGGCGGAATCGCCCACCGCCTGCTCGATGCGGGTCATCCCCTGAACCATCTCGTCCACCGCACGGGAGCCCTCCGCGGCCATCTGCGCGGCCTGCTGGGCGCCGCGGGCGACCTGGTCGGTCTGCTCGGTCATGCGGGTCAGGTCCTGCGCCGCCCTGTGCAGCAGGGTGGACGCCTCCTCCAGGTCCGCGGACGAGCGGCTGGCGCCGGTGGCGATCTGTTGCACCGACTGGCGCAGATCCTCGATCATCCGGTTCATCTCCTGGGCCGAGGCCGCCTGCTGCGACGTGCCTTCGGCGACGATCGCCACCGCGCGCGCCGCATCCTGGGCGGAGAGGGCGGCCTGGTCCGCGGTGGCGGCGAGATCGCCGGACACCTCCAGCCCCGCCTGGACCGTGCCCTGCATGCCCACCACCAGCCCCCGCAGGTAGTTCACCATCTGGTGGAAGCTGCGGGCCATCTCCGCCAGCTCATCCCGGCCCCTCAGCCCCGCCAGTCCGGCGGTGACGTCCTGGCTCAGGTCCCCGGCCGCCATGCGCTGGGCCGCCCGGGCCAGGGCCAGCACCGGGAAGACGATGTTGCGGGCGACGAAGAAGGCGACGACAAAGCCGAAGAGGACGGCGGCGCCCGTGGTGCCGATGGTGACCAGCCGGGTGAAGCCCACCGCCTGCTCAGCGGCCAGCGCCGTCTCGTCCACCCGCTGCTGCAGGTGGGTGTGCAGCTCATCCAGCGCCTCGGTGATCTTGATCCGCTCGCTCTGGAGCGACCGGCTCATGATCCGGACCTGCGCCTCATTGAACGAGTCCCGGCTGACCACCCGCCCCACGAAGGCCGCGAACTCCGCGTACCGCCGCTGCACCTCGGCCACCAGTTGGGACTCCCGGTCGTCCTCTGCCGCTTCCACGAGCGCCTGGATCCCCTGGGTGACCTCGGCCTCCAGCGCCCGATACCGGTCCCGGTAATTGGCCTCCGCGGTCGCGGTGTAGGCGGACGCCGCGTAGGCCATCTCGGCCAGGGCCCGGTCCACCTCCTGGGCGTTCAGCATCCGGGCGAGCGCCGCTTCCTTCTCCGCGTTGGCCGCCTGCACGGTCTGCAGGCCCCAGTTCGCCGCGCCGGCGACCAGCCCGGCCAGCGCGATGAGCACCACAGACAGCGCAAACAGGCGGCGTCGGACGGTCCACCTCATCCATGAAGCCCCTTTCTGATGAATGACTGCCGCAGGAAACCCGCAGCAAATTTCAAGCAAGCCCAGTATAATGTTAAAGTGTGCTTACTTCAAGGTATTGACGCCGCCGCGCCCGCCGCCGTTACGGGGACTCTCCGGCGTGATCCGTCACGCCCTGTCCGCCCGGAGCGTCCAAACACCGGGAAACCAACTACGCCGTTACTGGAGGGAAACGCCGTGGAGCGCGCTGGTGCTTTTCAGTTCAAGGGCGAGGTGACGCTGGTCGGTCCGGAGCTGCGGGTGGGCGACCAGGCTCCGGCCTTTACCGCGATCGGCAACGACCTGTCGACGGTGGACTCCAAGTCGTTCGCGGGCAAGGTGCGCATCATCTCCTCCGTGCCGTCGCTGGACACGGGCGTCTGCGACACCCAGACCCGCAAGTTCAACGAGGCCGCGGCCAGCCTCGGGGACGAGGTGGTCGTGCTCACCATCTCGGCCGACCTCCCGTTTGCCCAGAAGCGGTGGTGCGGCAACGCGGGCGTCGACCGGGTGATCACCCTGTCGGATTACCGGGACCACGCCTTCAGCAAGGCCTACGGCACCTACATCAAGGAGTGGGCGCTCTGCTCCCGGGCGGTCTTCGTCGTGGACCGGAACGACCGGATCGTCCACGTGGAGTACGTCCCGGTGGCCGGACAGGAGCCCAACTACGACGCGGCGCTGGAGGCCGCGCGGGCTGCCTTGAAGGCGTGACGCAGTACCGCCGGAAAACCAGAGGGCCGACCCGCAGCAGGGTCGGCCCAATTTTTGACCGAGAACTTCACCTGGCCTGCGCCACGGCGTCCGGCTCCACGTGGACGTGGACCTCCCGCACGTCGCTGAGGCGGATCAGCGCCTCCTCCACCCGGTCGGCGACGGCGTGGGCCTCCACGATGCTCATCTGGCTGGGCACGAGCACCGTCACGTCCACGTGCACGCGGCTCCCCATCAGCCGGGCCCGCAGGCTCTGCACCCCGGTGACCCCCTGCACGCCCAGGACGACCTCCTCCAGGGCGGCGATGCGGGCCCGGTCGGCGAACCCGTCCATCAGCATGTGCGCGGCCTCCGAGCCGATCGACCAGGCGGTGCGGGCGATCAGGGCGGCGACCAGGAGGCCGGCCAGCGGGTCGGCCCAGCGCCAGCCGACCTGGCTGCCGAGGATGCCCGCCGCCGCACCGACGCTGATGAAGAAGTCGGAGAGGTGGTCGTAGGCGGCCGCCTCCAGGGCCTTGCTGCCCGTGTGGCGCGCGAGCCGCAGGTTGTAGGTGTAGACGGCCAGGAGGATGGCGGCCGAGCCCAGGGCCACCCAGAGCGACCAGGCGGCGGGCGCGCCGCGCTCGGGCGAGATCAGGGCCAGGACCGCGCCCCGGCCCACCTCCAGGCTGGCGAGTCCCATGATGGTGGCCACCACCAGCGAGGCGACCCCCTCGGCCCGCTCGTGGCCGTACCGGTGCTCGTCGTCGGCCGGGCGCTGGGCGATCTTCACCCCCAGCAGGACAGCGGCGGAGCCCAGCACGTCGGTGGCGTTGTTGATGGCGTCGGCGGCGATGGCCTGGGAGCCGGAGAGCCAGCCGACGGTCAGCTTGGCGGCGGCGAGGAGACAGTAGGTGGCCACGCTGAGCCAGGCCCCCTTCTGACTCTGCGCCTGACGGGCGGACGTGGTGTCGATGGGCGCGCACCCCGCTTTCCCCCGGTTGCCCGGGGTTTCTGCCATGCAAGAAAGTTGACCGGGGGAAACTCCCCCAAGACGGCACAAGACCCGCACCGCCGCACGGTGCAGGTCCTGCCATCGTTCACCGTCATCGTAGCACGGCTGCCCCCCGTCATGCAACGCAGCCGGCGCGAAATAGGACCAGAAGCCTATGGCTCCTGGCCCCGTCGGGCTACGAACACTCGTTGCACTCGCTCTCCAGCATGTGCTCCATCGCACCGGTGGTGACACAGAGGATGCGCGCCGGCTGGTCGCCGCAGTTCTCCACCCGGTGGGGGATGTAGCCGTTCCAGTGGAGCGAGTCGCCTTCGTTCAGGATCAGCTCCTCATCCCCCTGCCGGTAGCGGACCGTGCCCTGCAGCACCAGATGGCACTCCTCGCCCTCGTGGACGTGGTTGTCACCCCCGGTGGCGGCGCCCGGCGCCAGCTCCAGCAGCATCATCTTGAGGCTGCGCCCCGGCGCGGAGAGCAGCTGCACGCTCAGCCCCTCGCCGTTCATCGAGTACCCCTGACGGGCGTTGGCCCTGACCACGTGGGCCCGCTCCTCCTGGGAGATGAGCAGGAGCGCCACCGGCACCCCGAGGCCGGCGGAGAGCCGGTCCAGGGCCTGCAGCGAGGGCGAGGCCTTGTCGTTCTCCAGCTGGCAGAGGAAGCCTTTGGACAGGCCGCTGCGTTCCGCAAGCTCCTGGAGGGTGATGCCCTTCTGCGTGCGTGTCTGGCGGATGCGGTGACCCAGGGACATCCAAGCACCTCCTCGGCACATCAGGCCAGGTCGGTGGCTGCCGGCGAGGTGTAGCCCGGCACGTAGACGCCGGCGTCCAGCACCCGCTTCAGGGCCTGGCGGGCCCGGTGGAGCCGCGCCTTCAGCGCGCCCACCTCGATGCCCAGCATGTCTGCCACCTGGCTGTTGGAGAAGTCTTCGAGGTCACGGAGCTCCAGGAGCCGGCGCTGGCTCTCGGGCAGCTTGTCGAGCGCGGCCCGGACCACGTTCTCCCGGTACTGCTGCTCCAGGTAGAGGTCGGGGTTGTCGGCAGGTTCATCGTCCAGGATGGCCAGCGAGGCGGCCGGAGAGAACTCCAGCGTCGCCTCCAGCGACTCTGCGGCGGTGCGGCCCCGCTTGCGCCGGATGTCCAGGCACGTGTTGGCCGCCAGCCGGTAGACCCAGGTGCCGAAGCGGGACCGGCCCTCGAACTTGGGCAGGGCCGCCATCAGCTTGACCAGGATCTCCTGGACGGCGTCCAGCGCATCGTGATGGTTCCCCAGCATCCGGTAGGACAGGCGGTACAGCCGGTCCTCGTAACGGCGCACGATCTCCTCAAACGCCGCCTCGTCCCCCTTCAGGTAGGCGGCGACAAGCTCCTCGTCGGTGGGTACGGCCACGGGCTGCGGCCGCTGCTCGGGAATCCGGGCGACCGGCACCTCAGAGAGTGCTGCGTTGGATACAGCCATCGGGCAAAGCCTCCCCTCTCGCGAGACCTCGATCTCTCTATGTAAGTTGGTAAACATCGTTCGCTGTGATTAAACTTTACCACAGCCGTTTACTCCGGGTCAACAGGGTTTGCTAGAAGAAAACCAGACTTTTTAAAGACTCAAGTATAAGAACCATGAATACCCACCCCCGCGCTGATAACCTACTGTCCACCGGGGCAGACTAGGCCCGGGAGGTGCATGCCCGCATGAGCGATCAGCCACAGGGTCGGACCGGCGAGCGGTGCAAGGTCGCGGGGACGTACTGCTGCACCGCGGGCGTCAAGCAGTACTACAACGAGGGCGACGCGTTCGGCCCCTGCCCGCAGACCGGGGAGGAGACCCGCTGGGTGCGGGTGACCTGAGGCCGGCAGGGGGAGACTACCCGCGGGAGGTGAACGCAGGTGAAACCCGATCCGCGCGTGACGCCCACCGGCGATGCCGTCCCGGACAATCCGGCCATGAGCCGCCTCACCGTCGAGCGGTTGGGCATGGAGCTGGCCACCGAGCTGGGGGTTGACCCGGGGCGGATCGGCGCCCTGGGCGCCAGCCCCGACCCCGCCGTGCAGCGGTACGAGGCGGAGACCCACAGCCCCAAGTCCCGGCCCAACCGGTGACGCAGCGGCGCTGCCCCGTTCGCGGGGCAGCGCCGCCCGCTACAGGGTGAACGTTCCGCCGTCGGTCACGATGAGCTGCAGGATCTGCTCCTCGGCCCCGGTCTCGGCGTTGATGTAGACGAGGTAGACCTCGTCGCCGATCTTCCCCTGGAACTCGTACGTCAGGACCTCGCCGGTGCCCGCCGCATCCGGGATCAGGGCCAGCTGTACCCGGCTGACCTCCAGATGGGGGTTGAGCCGGCTTCGGGCCTCGTCGGGCGTGAGCCGCGGCCTGGGCAGGGTGCGCCGGCGCTGGTTGGTCAGGTACTGCCGGGCGTCCACCCCCAGCACCTCACCGTTGTCGAGGGCGACCTTCACCTTGGCCTGGTCCGGGTAGACGATCACCTCGCCCTGCCGGTAGGCGTAGGCGACGAAGGCGACGCCGTCCTGGATCTGCGCGAAGGTGGGCACCATGTCGGCGTATCCGATACGAGCCAGGTACTCCTGTCCGACGGCGCGGGCCTGCTCCAGGTCCAGCGCGGGCTGACCCAGAACACGCCCGCTCAGGAACTCCAGCAGGTGGCCGCCCTGGCGGGTCAGCGAGACCGTGGCCGTGTAGGCGCTCCCGCGCGTGCCGGCCGGGGCCAGCCGGAACGTGTAGGCGGGAAGGTTGCCGCCGCTTTCCACCACGTCCACCACGCGGTAGGCTGCCGCGTCGGGCAGGGCGGTGGCCAGCCGCCCGCCGGCTTCCTCCCGGGACAGCTGCGGGCCGCTGAGAGCGGGCGGCGTCTGGTTCACATGATCGGAGAACGGACCGTTGTAGATGAAGGTCGGCATCTGCTCCATGCTGGTGGCCAGCTGCGCCCACCCGCCGTCGAGCAGGGCCGCCGCGGCCGGGCCCCCGGAGGCAGCCGGGTCCGAAAGGACGCGTCCGGGGGGCCGCATCAGGGTGCGCAGCGAGAGCTGCGCGGGCTGGTGCCAGCGGAAGCCGCCCCTCTGGTACTGGGTGAGCATCGTGCCCAGCTGCTCTTTCAGGGCCGCCGCGGCTTCCCGCAACCGCTGCAGTTCCGCCCGCTCGGCCTCGGTCAGCGACCGGCCCGCGGCCTCGTCCCGCAGCAGAGCGTACGCGAAGTCGCCCACCTGCTGCAGGAACTTGCCGGTGGTGGACGAGACCTCGGTGGGCAGCGGGAGGGAGGAGAAGGCGGTCATCGCGGCCGAGGCGTGCCGGTGCACGTCGGCCATGTAGCGCATGTTCTGGCGCTCGCTGCCGGTGGCCAGCCCCTTGCCCAGGAGCGCCTGGATCTGCTCGACGTGGTGGACCATGTCGACGAAGTTGCGCTGCCGCTCGGCCTCCAGCGCGTTGGCCAGCAGCCGGTTGTGCTCGTTCAGGTTGGCCGTCCAGGCGGCCCAGACCGCGACGGCGACCGCCGCAAACAGGCTGACGCTCAGCCAGGTGACGACGCGACGCATGTCCATGTCCCCTTCACTTTGCGAAGACGTGGTTGCCGATCCGCTTGATGATGGGCCGCGACCAGATCCACTGGCTGGTGGCCTTCGCGGGGTTCCAGAAGAAGAGCGCGCCGCCGGAAGGATCCCATCCGTTCAGGGCGTCCTGGGCGGCCCGGACGGCGCTGTCGGTAGGTGCGGCGTACACGGATCCGTTGGTCACCGACTCAAAGGCGTGGGCCTGGTAGACCACTCCGGCGATGGTGTTGGGAAACCGGGAGTCCCGCACCCGGTTCAGGATCACCGCCGCCACCGCCACCTGCCCCTCATACGGTTCGCCCCTGGCCTCCGCCGACACGACCCGGGCCAGCAGGTCCCGGTCGGCCTCCCGGGTTCCCGCTGCGGCCGCCGCGGTGGAGGGGGGGCCGCCCCAGTACCCGAGGGCCGCCCAGGTGTCGGGGCCGACGATGCCATCGACCGTCAGCCCGTTGCGGCGCTGAAACAGGGTGACGGCCTCATAGGTCAGCCGGCCGTAGATGCAGTCGATCTCGCCCTGGTAGTAGCCCCAGGCCTTCAGCCGGCGCTGGGCCAGGCAGACGTCGCTGCCCCGGCTCCCCCAGCGCAGGGTGGCGCGCACCTCGGCGCCCGCCCGCCAGGGGTACGAGAGGAACAGGATCAGGGCGACCAGGGCCGCCGCCCTCGTGCGCTTTCCCATGCGCTCGAACCTCCCGTGACGATCGTCCTGTGCCATCCTAACTTGCCACCCGTTGGCCCGGAGTATGCTGAAGGATTGCCACTTCCGCGCGGGAGAGGTATACTGAAGGCAGCATCATACTGGCCGAGAGCCGCTAGGGGAGCCGTTGCAACGGCTGAGAACCGGGGTGAACCCCGGGACCCTGTCACCTGATCCGGGTAATGCCGGCGTAGGGAAGCGAGCCTCGCGGACACTTCGTGTACCGCAGCTCGCTGGGGCTGCGGTTTTCTCGTGCCACGCGATGGCGACTACGATTCTGCGCGGAGGTGTTCGTCATGTCCGATACTCGGGTTCGTCTCCGGCGCCTGGTCGAGACCGCGATGATGATCGCGGCCGCGGTGGCGCTTTCGTATGTGAAGGTGTGGGAGATGCCGCAGGGGGGCTCCGTCACGCTCGGTTCCATGGTGCCGATCCTGCTGGTGGGTCTGCGCCACGGTCCCGGCTGGGGTATCCTCGCAGGAGTGCTGGACGGGCTGCTGCAGTTCTGGCTCGACCCGTACTTCTACCATCCGGTGCAGGTGCTGCTGGACTACCCGATCGCCTTCGGGCTGCTGGGCCTCGCCGGGCTCGCCCGCGGCCACGCCCGCTGGGCGGCCGCCTGGCTGGGCAGCCTGGCCATCGCCGGCCGGTTCGCCGCGCACGTCATCGCCGGCGTGGTCTTCTTCGGCCAGTTCGCGCCCGAGGGGCAGAGCCCGCTGGTGTACTCCCTGATCTACAACGGCTCGTACCTGCTGCCCGAGGCTGTGCTGAGCGCGGTGCTGCTGATGGTCCTGCTCCCGGCCCTTGACCGGGCGCTGCCGGCGCAGGTGGGCTCCGCGCATTAGCGGCGGCGCGCCCGCTTCCCCGCCGCTCCCCGGTACGTCATAATGAAGGTTGGGATGTGACATGCGTATCTCAGGGGAGGTCGGCTGGGGATGCGGGCACGGTTCAACCCCGCCGTCATCACGGCGGTGGCCATGGTCGCCTTGTTTGCCGGGGTGTGGCTGGTGGGCTACCTGGCCGGGTTCTCGGGGGAGCCCGAGACGTTCCTGAAGCCTTAGGCCTCAGGGCGTGCCACAACGGAGAAAGAAGGTTGACCCGTGGAAGGACAGGAGTTGTTCGCAGGCGGAGGGGAGCCCGTCGTCTACCTGCCCACGGAGGCGGGGACCGCCATCGCCCCCGGCGGCCGCAAGCTGGTCTTCTTCAGCGTGCCGGCCCTGGATGTGATGATCAAGCAGGTCCTGGCGGCGCAGCCCCGGGAGTACACCTACCGCTGGGGCTACCACCCCGGGGAGCGGCTGCACGTGCTGCTGTTCGGCTGGCCCACCGGCCACGGCGCGGGACTGGCCATCCCGGAGGGCGTGGGCGACGCGATCCTCAACTTCATGCAGGGCACCACGGACGTCTACATCACCGCGGCGCCCGTGGGCGACAAGCTGCGCGGCCCCGTGACGCCTGAGGTCATTGACGAGCTGCGCTTCGGCATGACCGTGTACCTGCCCGAGGTGAAGTTCAAGCCGGAGGGCTGGACCTGAGATGGTCCCCCGGTGGGCGGGCACGGTGTTGCAGGACAGCCTGGGCCTGCGGCCGGGCGAGCGGGTGCTGGTTCTGGCGGACAGGCCGCTGGCGCCGGCCGCCGCGGCGCTGGACGAGGCGGCCCGGGCGCTGGGGGCGGCCGAGGTGAAGGCGCATCTCCTGCCCGACCCTGATCGGCTGCAAGTCGTTCCCCGGTGGATCACGGACGCGGTGAGATCGGCGGACGCAATCGTCTCGCTGCGGGCGGCCCTCAGGCTCGCCGCGGAGGACGCGCTGATGCGGGCCGCGCTGGACGCCTTCCACCGGGCGCGGCGCGGCCGCTGGGTGTCGATGGCCCAGGTGGACGTGTCGGTCCTGGAGACCGCGCTGGCCCCTGGTCTGGCCGAGGCCGCCGCCCGTGCCCGGGCCCTCGCCGCGCGCCTCCGGGCCGCGGCAGGCGTGCGGCTCACCGCCCCGGGGGGCACGGACCTTCAGCTCACCTTGGCAGGCCGGCCCGTCCACGCCGATACCGGCTGGGTCAGGCAGCCCGGGGACTTCGGCAACCTGCCGGCCGGCGAGGCCTACGTCGCTCCCGACGAGACCGGGGCGGAGGGCCTGCTGGTGGTGGACGTCGCACTGGGCGACATCCCGCTGGACCGGCCGGTCGCCCTCCGGTTCCGGCGGGGCCGCGTGGCGGAGGTGACGGGCGGGGAGGCCGCGGCGGAGCTGCGCAGGCGGCTGGGGGACGACCCGTGGGCGTGGACCGTCGGCGAGCTGGGGCTGGGAACCAATCCCCACGTGCGGCCGTGCGGCCGCGTCGCCGTGGCCGAGAAGGCCCTGGGGACGGCCCATGTCGCTTTGGGTGGCAACCTGGCCTTCGGCGGAAGGAACCCCGCTTCCACCCACTACGACTGCGTCATCGCTGCCGCTGACGTGCGTTTCCTGTGACGAAAGCCAAAGGGCCTGCCCCACAGGGGGCAGGCCCTTTTCCTCATGCCTGCTCGGTCTGGTCTCCGCTCAGGTCAGCGGCGCCGGCGCCGTCGCGACCGTTGCCTTCCGGCGGCGGCAGCGCCGCGTCGGAACGGGCGGCCTCGATATCGATCACGTCCGGTTCAGCCGGGCCGAACAGCCCTATGTGCCCAAGCCCCGTGCGCATGGTCAGGGGATCGTCCGGTGCAAGCTCCTCGGGCCCGGATCCCGTCATGTCGAAGGCGGCGGGCAGGTGGCGGAGCAGTAGGCCGGAGATCTCCAGCAGGCCGTGGATGGCGGGGATCACGCTGTTCAGGGCGGGCTCGACGAGCGCCATCCACTCGGCCGGCGCAGGGTCAGGCGCAGGGGGCCGGTCGGCCACGGCGTACCAGCCGGCGGGCGCCATGGCCGCAGGCGGGTACAGGGCGTATGCCGCCGTGTACGGGTACCAGGCCGGTGCGCCGAACCCGGCCGGGGGATACCACGCGGGGCCGCGCATCGGCGGTGGATAGAAATGGGACATCGGCGTCACACCTTCCTCGGGGGTCTAGCCCATTCTATGGGGCGACCCGCCTGAGGGGTGTGGGCGGCACCCGACGCATGGCTTCAGACGACCGGGTTGGCCAGGGTGCCGATGCCGGGGATGTGGATCTCGATCAGGTCGCCGGGCTTCATGGCGCCGACGCCCTTGGGCGTGCCGGTGAGCACCAGGTCGCCGGGCATCAGCGTCATGATCTGCGACAGGTAGCTGAGCAGCTCCGGTACCGGGTGGATCATCAGCCCGGTGGAGTCGGACTGGCGTACCTCCTCGTTGCAGGTGAGGGTGATGAGCGCGTCGGCCGGGTCGATCCCCTCGGTCACCACCGCCGGTCCGCAGGGGCAGAAGGTGTCGTACGACTTGCCCCGGCCGAAGCCGAACGCGCCGTCCGCCTTCTGCGCGTCCCGGTGGGAGACGTCGTTGGCGATGGTGTAGCCGAATACATAGGAAAGGGCGTCTGCCGGGGCGACGTCCTTCATCCGCCGGCCGATCACCACGGCCAGCTCGGCCTCCCAGTGCACGGTGGCGTCCGGATCCGGCAGCCGGATGGCCTCCCCGGGTCCGATGAGCGCCGAGGGCGCCTTCAGGAAGAACATCGGCCGCTCCGGGGCGGCGTTTCCCAGCTCCGCAGCATGGTCGCGGTAGTTGCGGCCGATGCAGACGATCTTGGAGGGCGTCACCGGCGCCAGGAGCTGCACCGCCTGCAGCGGCACCGTCCGGCCGGTGGGTCGGCCGCCTTCGTACGGGGCGCCGTCCAGCTCGTGGACCACGTCCCCCTCCTGGCGGCCCCAGCGGGGCGGGGCATCCTCAGTCAGAAAGCGAACGTAGCGCATGGACACCGAGCTCCTCTCCTGGCAGGAATGCGGGTCGTTGCGGATCCCCTCCCGGTTCTTCTGCGCGCCGCGCACAAATCCTCTGCCCGGCCCAGGTCATCTGCCCGTACCTACTTACGGTTTGACACAAACTAACGATATAGAAGGCACGGGCCTACCCCGGCCGAACACACGGGAGGAGGAAGCTTATGGCCAAGAGCGTATGGTAGTGGACAATTCGCACAGCCTGGTTGAGTTCGCCGTGCGGCACATGATGATCGCGACGGTGAAGGGCCGCTTCACGCAGGTGGAGGGCCGCATTGAGGTCGATCCCGAGGATATCACCGGTGCATACTTCGAGGGCAGCGTCCCGGTCGCATCCATCAACACCGCCGACTCCGCCCGCGACGACCATCTGCGTTCGGCCGACTTCTTCGATGCCCAGAACTATCCGACTCTGACCTTCAAGAGCACGAAGGTGGAGCGCGCCGGCGACGGCTACAAGCTGACCGGCGACCTGACCATCCGCGGCGTCACCAAGCCGGTGACCTTCGACCTCGAGTTTGCCGGCGTGGGCAAGGACCCGTGGGGGAACGAGAAGATCGGCTTCTCGGCCACCGGCAAGATCAACCGCAAGGACTTCGGGCTCACCTGGAACGCGGTGCTGGAGACCGGCGGCGTCCTGGTGGGTGAAGAGGTGAAGATCGAACTGCACCTGGAGGCCGCCAGGCAGGCCTGAGGGCGGCTTCACCGGTTACCAGCATTTGGACGGGCGCAAGCTCGGCCCGGATCCCCGCCGCGGCCGCGAGGTCATGTATACTGAACACAGATCATCAACGAACCAAATAATCAACCTTTGAGGTGACCTCGCGTGAACAGAAGATGGATGGCCCTCGCCGCCGCGGCGGCCCTGCTGGCCGGATGCACCGGCAGCCCTGCCTCATCGCCCGGGCCCGGCGATCCGCCGGTCGCCGCCGAGCAGGCCGGCGACGCGGCGCCCGGTTCCGCGGGCTCCGTTGAGACCGGATCGCCGGGTCCCGCCACCGACGGCGGACACGTCTCCCCCGATGACACGCCCGCCGCGGCCCCCGTTCCGGACCGTGTCACGGACGACGGCAGCTTCTCGCTCCGCGTCCCGGCGCCGGCGCTGTCCGATCTGCCCGCCGACCTGCGGGCCGAGGTCGGGGGGATCTCCGCCTGGGAGGCGGCCCAGCGCGCTGCGCTCTGGGTGCATGGCGCCGAACTGACGGTGCCGCTCGCCGTCGCCCCGGCCCTGCAGGAACAGCTGGCCCCGTTCCGCCCGGCGGATGCCGAGCAGGTGTGGGTGCGGCTGATCGACACGCAGGAGACGGATGAGGCCTTTTCCTTCCAGGTCCAGGTGATCTGCAGGGACAGCGCCGGGCGGCTGGCGCTGGAGGGCGATGATGAGGTGCTGGTCAGTTACCTGGAGGGCGGCGAGCCGCTGGTGACCGGTTACGCCCACGCTGCGGCCGGCGCACCGGACCTGGCCGTGGCGGTCTGGTACGGCGCCGGCCCCGAGGATGCGGCCGCCCCTGCCCTGCTGGACCTGCCGGCGGCCGTGCTGGCCGATGGGGCCGGGGGCTACCGGGTCTCGGTGGAGGCGCTCGCCGTCCTGGGCGAGATCGCCTGGCAGGAGGACGGCTCCGTCTCCCTGGTGCTGGCCGGCGGCACCCGCACCGAACCGCTTTCGGTGGCGGAGATCGAGGGCCGGTCTTACGTTCAGGGGACCGACCTCGAAGCAGCCGTGGACGGCCGGCGCGTCGACTTGTCGGATGCCGGTTATACCTATGCGGTGGACTGGCGGCCCGACCTCGGACAGCTCGGCCTCTGGAGGGCGGTCCGGCGGCCGATGTCGTGAACGAGACGCGCTCGGGGCTGCCCCGGGTCGACAGGGTCGACCTCGGGGCAGCCCCTTCCTACGCGCCCTTTTCGATGTGGACACCAGGCAGCCTGTAGGGCTACACGTTAAACCGGAAGGTGACGACGTCACCGTCCTGCATCACGTAGTCCTTGCCTTCCAGCCGGACCTTTCCCGCCTCCCGGGCGGCGGCTATGGAGCCCGCGGTCACCAGGTCGTCGTAGGAGACCACCTCGGCGCGGATGAACCCCCGCTCCATGTCGGAATGGATGACGCCCGCCGCCTGCGGCGCCTTGGTGCCCCGCCGGATCGTCCAGGCCCGCGCCTCGGTCTCGCCCGCGGTCAGGAAGGAGATCAGGTTGAGCAGGTGGTAGCCGTGCCGGATCACCCGGTCCAGGCCGGACTCCGCCAGCCCCAGGTCGGCCAGGAAGGCCGCGCGCTCTTCGTCGTCCATCTCCGCCAGCTCGGACTCGATCCTGGCGGAGATCGGCACCACCTCGCTGCCCTCCCGGTCGGCCAGCTCCTTGACCTGGGCCACGTACGGCACCGCGAAGGGGTTGGCCACGTGCTCCTCCGCCACGTTGGCGATGTACATCACCGGCTTGGCGGTGATCAGGTGCAGGTCGCGCAGGACCCGGGCCTCCTCGTCGCCCTCGATGGCCACGCTCCGGGCCGGAAGGCCGGCCTCCAGTGCTTCCTTCAGGCGGGAGAGCAGCCCGTGTTCCACCTGGGCCTCCTTGACCCCGGCCTTGGCCGCCTTGGCCGAGCGCTCGTACCGCCGCTCGATCGTCTCCAGGTCGGCCAGAATCAGCTCCAGGTTGATGACCTCAATGTCGGAGAGCGGGTCGACCCGCCCGCTGACGTGGGTGACGTTGGGATCCTCGAAGCAGCGAACCACGTGGGCGATGGCGTCGACCTCGCGGATGTGGTGCAGGAACTTGTTGCCCAGCCCCTCGCCCTTGGACGCGCCCTTCACGATGCCGGCGATGTCGATGAACTTGATGCTGGTGGGCACGATGCGGGCGGAGTTGAACATCTTGGCCAGGACGGGCAGGCGAGCGTCCGGCACGTCCACCACGCCCACGTTGGGCTCGATGGTGCAGAACGGATAGTTGGCAGCCTCCGCGCCGGCGCGGGTGATGGCGTTGAACAGCGTGGATTTCCCGACGTTGGGCAGGCCCACAATGCCGATCGAGAGTCCCATGGAAAGCCCCCCTCTTGCAAACACCTTTACGATTATAATGGATGGGGATCGCGGCCGCAATTGTGGGCAGCAGGGGCGCGGCGGCCCGCCGTCGTACCTATACAATCTGTTCCTTTCCAGGAGGTGAGGCCGGCGTGCCCGATCTGGACTTCCTGCGGAGCCTTTCGCTCTTCCAAGGCTTGTCGGACGAGGAACTGGCCCGCATCGCCGCCATCGCGCGCGAGCGGCACTACCGCAAGGGGACGATTCTGTTCAACGAGGGCGACCCCGGCGAGGCCATCTACTTCATCAAGAAGGGCCGCGTCCGCGTGTCGCGCCTTGCGGCGAACGGCCAGGAACAGGTGCTCCGGGTCTGGGGGCCGGGCCACGAGGTCGGCCTGGTGGTGCTGGCCGACAAGGCGCCGTACCCGGCCACCGCGCAGGTCACCGAGGATTCGGTGCTCATCGCCTTCCGGGTGGACGATCTGGTGCAGCTCCTGCCCGAGAGCCGAACGCTCGCGGCCAACGCCTTCTGCCTGGTGGGCCGCCGGCTGCGGCTCGCGCGCGACACCGCCCACGAGCTGGCCGTGCACAACACCCACGGACGGCTGGCCGCCCTGCTGCTCCGGATGAAGGCAGAGCAGGGGAGCGACGTCATCAACCTCGGCATGACCCACCAGGAGATCGCCGGAATGATCGGCACCAGTCGCGAGACCGTCACCCGGGTGCTGGGCGACTTCCGGCGCACGGGCTGCATTGCCGTGCAGGGCGAGTCGGTGGTCATCCGGGACGAGCGCAAGCTGCGGGAGTGGATGGGAGAAAGCTGATCGGGCGGCGCAGGCGCGCCGCCCGTTTCCGTTGGTGACGGATATCACCGCGAACCGGCGCGCCGCGGCACGGGCGCGGCGGCGGGCCGCGGGTACACTGAGGGAAACCGGAGAGAAAGGGGAACCGCCATGCAGGTGCAGCTGATCCGATCGCCGAAGCCGACGGCCGACGGGGTCTCCGTTGAGATGATCCACAGCTGCCAGGACATGCGGGTGCTGCTGATTCAGCTGAGCCCGGGTGGCGAGGTGCCGCTGGCCACGAGCTCCTCCAGCGTCAGCCTCCAGGTGGTGAGCGGTCGCTGCGAGCTGGTCGCCGGGTGCGAGTGGGTCGCGGCCGCGGCCGGGACCATCTGGTTCTAGCCGCCGGGCGAGCCGTTCGGCGTCAGGGCGACCGGCGAGCCCGCCACCGTGCTGGCGACGTATGCGCCGCGGCCATGAAAGGACCGAAGAAGGCAGGGCCCCAGGTGATCGATCCGGCCCTGTCGCCGCCGATCTACGTGCCCATCGGCATGGCGCTGGCCGGGGTCCTGGGGCTGCTCGTGCTCCAGGCGCTGGTCATCGCCAAGGCGCCCATGATCTTCGGCCCCTTCCGGTTCAACCCCGCGGCGCTCGCGGCCGTTCATCTGTTCACGCTGGGCTTTGCCACCAGCGTCATGATCGGCGCGTTCCATCAGATCACCCCGGTGATGATGCGGGGGCGTCCGGTGGAGGGCGGGTGGGCCCTGCTGCAGGGCCTCGCTTACCTTGCCGGCAGCTGGGCCCTGGTCTGGGGGTTTTACCGCTCCGCCGGGCCGTGGATCACGGCGGGGGGCACCCTGGTGGTGTTGGCCCTCGTCGTCTTCGCCGCGCTGGTGGTCCGGGCGATGCGGTCCGCCACCCAGTGGACCGTCGCCGGCCGCTTCATGGCGGCGGCCCTCTCGTTCGTGCTGGGCACGGTGATCTGGGGCCTGGTCCTGGCGTTCAACCTGCGGCGGGGTTTCCTGCCCGACAGCCTGGATTACTCGCCGCTGGGGGCGCACGTGCTGCTCGGCCTGGGCGGATGGTTCATGCTCACGGTCTTCGGCGTCTCGTACCAGCTCTTCCCCATGTTCGCCCTCACCAGCCGGCCGAGCGCCGCGTCGGGCCACGCCGTGCTCGCCATGCTCTCGGCGGGGCTCTGGGGCGCGTTTGCATCGCTGCTCCTGCACCTGCCGGCGCTCACGGCCGCGTGCCTGCTGCTGGCCGCGGCCGGTGCGGCCCGGTACGCCGCCGACTTCTTCGCCATGATGCGGCAGCGCCGCCGGCCCGAGCTGGACCTGTCCATGCGCTATGGGGTGACCGCGCTGGCCTTCCTCGTGCCGGCCGCGCTTCTGCTCCTGCTCAGCGTCCGGCACCGCGCCTTCGCCGTCCCCGGCGCCTGGCTCTTCCTGTTCGGCTTCGTGGCCACGATGATCCTGGGGATGCTCTACAGGATCATCCCCTTCCTCTTCTGGCACCGCCTCATGAGAAACCGGCGCTCCAAGACCCAGCGGCTGCCCAAGCTGGACGAGATGTTCGCACAGCGGACGGCGCGGGCCGGGTACTTCTGCTGGACGGCAGGGGTGCTGCTCACCGGGCTGCTGCTGCTGGGCGGCGCGCTGGGCTGGTGGGACGCCCGGTATCTGGTGCGGGGGAGCGCCATACTAAACCTGACCGGCAGCCTGCTGTTCGCCGGCACCATCCTCCAAGTGCTTCGGGCCAGGCCGCTGGACGGAAGGGAGCGATCCATGGGATGAACAACTCCGCCGACCTCCGCCGGGAGCCGACCCGGCCTGCGGACCGGGAGGCGCTGGCGCGCACGCTGCTCCGCAATGTCTACGATCCGGAGATCGGCCTGAACATCATCGACCTGGGCCTGGTCTACGATCTCCAGGTCGACGAGCAGGACCGCTGCCGGGTGCTCATGACCTTCACCACCGCCGGCTGCCCGGTGGGCGGCCACCTGGTGAACGAGGTCTACGAGGCCCTGACGGTGCTTGGCTTTGCCGACGTGAAGGTCGACATCACCTTCGATCCGCCGTGGTCGCCCCAGCGGATGTCGCCCGAGGCCCGGCAGCAGCTCGGCTGGCCGTAAGCGGATACGCGCCCGCCTTCCCGCCATTGGCATCCGGCCCGAAGTGCGTTACCATAGCGGGTGTGACCCTGATTCAAGCCTGAACCAAAGGAGCGTGGCGTGTTGGCCAACGGGAATAACCGGGCGACGATCGCCCTGGCCGTGGTAGCCACCCGGGTGGTGGCAGGACTCGGCGGCTACTTCGTGGGCAGCAGCCTGCAGCGGCCCGGCACCGGCAACGATCCCGCCGTGGTCGCGACGGTCAACGGCGAGCAGATCACCCGGGACGAAGTGCACCAGAAGCTGATGACCTACTACGGGGCAGCCGTCGTCGACGACATGATTCTCACCCGCCTCGTGGATCAGGAAGCCGCCAGGGCGGGCGTGACCGTGACCGATGCCGAGGTGGAGGAGGAGGTCGAGGCGACCAAGGCCGCGTACGGCGGCGACCTGTACTTCTCCTGGGCGCTGAGCCAGTATGGGCTGAGCGAGGCGCAGTTCCGCGACATGCTGCGCCGGGACATGGTCGCCACCGCTGTGCTCCGCCAGCAGCTGCAGCCGGACGATGCCACGCTGAAGGCGTACTTCGACGAGATGCAGAGCGCGGAACAGACTCGGAAGATCAAGGTGCGCCACATCCTCGTCGACACGGAGGAGAAGGCCAACGAGATTAAGGCCCGGCTGGACGCCGGCGCCGACTTCGCCCAGCTCGCGCAGGCGGAGTCCAAGGACACGGCCAGCGCCGCCAAGGGAGGCGACCTGGGCCTGATCGGCAAGGGCGACACCGTCTCCGAGTTTGAGGCAGCGGCCTTCGCCCTGAGCGACGGTGAGATCTCCGCCCCCGTGCAGAGCACGTACGGCTGGCACATCATCCAGGCCTACCAGTTGCACTTTGAGCAGGAGAAGCAGACCATTCTGGAGCAGTATCTGAACGAGAAGGTGAGCGCGCGGCTGGGCACCTGGTACAGCGAACTGCGGGAGAACGCCCAGATCACGAACACGCTCGCCCAGTAAGCGCCTGAGACCGGGCCAGGCCAGGGGGCAACCTCCTGGCCTGCTGGTGCATGAACGGGGGTGGTGTCGGGTGGACCCGCGCGCGCGCTGGCGGCTCTTCCTGCTGGTCGGCGTGGCGGCGCCGGCGGCCATGGGGGCCGGCGGCCTGCTCCTGGCCCGGCTGGTCACGGGACGGTTTCCCGACCTTCTGCGGCTGCCCTCCGGCCAGGCCACTCTGGCGGGCCTGGTCGCGGGCGGGGCCTCCCTGGCCCTGGTCGGGCTCCTCTCCCGGCTCAGCGGCCGGCTGGAGGATGCCCTGCGGCGGACGGGCACCCGGGCGGGCGAGGAGGTGCTGCAGTCCCTCGGGTATCCGCTCATGGTGGCCTTGGTGACCACTTCGGCCATCGGCGAGGAACTGCTGTTCCGGGGCGGCCTGCAGCCGCTGGTGGGTCTTCTGCCCGCTGCCTTCCTGTTCGGGTTCAGCCACGGCGGCTGGTTGCGGGACAACTGGGCCTACGCGGCGGTCGCCGCCCTCTCCGGCACCGTCTTCGGAGCCGCATACGCCCTGACCGGCGACCTGTGGGCGCCGGCCATCGGGCACAGCGTCCACAACGTCCTGTCCACCCTGCTGCTGGGCCGCCACGTGGAGGTCGAGTGGCGCGGGCCGGTGCCGGTGATCCGCCTGGTGCCCGATCCGCCCGAGAACGCCGCCGAGGAGGAGGTGCCGCCCATGTCCTTCCCCAGCCCGTACCCGCCCCGGCCCACGGCCAGGGCCCTGGGCCTGGTGACCGGCCAGCTGCCGCCCGGGCCGCAGAACGACATCTGCGACGTCCCCGGGGTGCGCGTCGGCCACGCGACCCGGGTGGAGGGCGAGGGGCCGCTGGTGCCCGGCCAGGGGCCGGTGCGCACCGGCGTGACGGCCATCCTGCCCCATGGCGGGAACCTATTCCAGCAGAAGGTGCCCGCCGGCGTCTTCGTCCTCAACGGCTTCGGCAAGGCGACGGGCCTCGCCCAGGTGGTCGAGCTGGGCACCCTCGAGACGCCGATCCTCCTGACCAACACCCTCTCCGCGTTCCGGGCCGCGGACGCGCTGGTGAGCTACATGCTGGAGCAGAACCCGGAGATCGGCGTGACCACCAGCACGGTCAACCCGGTGGTGGGAGAGTGCAACGACGGCCACCTCAACGACATCCAGGGCCGGCACGTCACCGCCGAGATGGTCCGCGCGGCCCTGGAAGGCGCCTCTTCCGGCCCGGTGCAGCAGGGGGCGGTGGGCGCGGGGACCGGCATGGTGTGCTTCGGTTTCAAGGGGGGCATCGGCTCAGCCTCCCGCCGGGTGGACCGGTACGTGCTGGGCGCGCTGGTGCTCGCCAACTTCGGCCGCCGCGAGGACCTGCTGATCCACGGCGTACCCGTGGGCAGGCGGCTGGCCCATTACCCGGAGCCGCCGGCAGCCCCGGCGAGCGGACCTGCGGATGCCCAGGAACCTGCCCCGGCGGCGGAGCAGGCCCCGGAGGTGGGTGATCCCGACGAGCCGCCGCCGGGGTCGGTCATGATCGTGCTGGCCACGGATGCGCCGCTGGACGCGCGCCAGCTGACCCGTCTTGCGCGCCGCGGCGCGCTGGGCCTCGCCCGGGTGGGGGGCAGCGCGGCCAACGGCAGCGGCGACTTCGTCCTGGCGTTCTCCACCGCCAACCGGACGGCGCATCGCGCCGACTACCCGGTGCGGGCCGTGACCTTGCTCCGGGACGACAGCGCGGCCATGGATGACCTGTTCCGCGCCGCCGTCGAGGCGGTGGAGGAGGCCGTCATCAACGCGCTGTTCACCGCCCGCACCGTGACGGGACGCGACGGGCACGTGGCGCACGAGCTGCCCGTCGACCAGGTTCTGTCGTGGTTGAATGAATCCGATCAATAATCAGTCACAAATCTATCCCTTATGTATGAACCTTTTCGGCGCGGTGTACGTATATGAGGGTGAAAGACGGATCGTGGTCTGGTTCAGCCTTGCGCCGAAGCACGAGGGTCAATGTTTTATCTGTAGGCGAAAATCGGCAGACGGAGTCGCAGCCAGGTAATCACCCCAGGAAAGAAGGGGATGAGGCATGGTCGACGCGTTAACCCGCCTCCTGGAGGAGGGCAGGTACGCCCGTTGCCTGTTTGCGGCGGAGCAGATCATGGAGCAGGGCGGCCTGTCGTCGGTGGAGCAGGCCGGGATCCACCTGATCATGAGCCGTTGTCGGCTCCTCCTTCAGGATGCACCCGGCGCGGTGCTGTCTGGCCTGAGCGCCGTGAAACTGGCCGAGCAGGAGCGCGAGTACGACCTGCTGGGCCGGGCCCTCCTCGCGCTCGGGGCCGCCCATGCGGCGATGCAGCAGTTCGAGCAGGCTCTGAGCTGCTTTCAACGGTACTTCACGTACCGGGCCTACTACCGCGACGCGGCCCGGCTGGAGGGCGCGGCGTGGAAGTCGCTGGGGATCACCTACCAGCGGATGCTGCAGCCCAAGCAGGCCGTGCACGCCCTGGAGGCGGCGCGGACCTGGTTCGGCGGCCGGCAGATGGAGCACGGCGTCTTCACCACCACCCACGACCTCATCAACGTTTACCTCTACCTGGCGAAGGAGGACCGCAGCCTGCGGCGGCCGGTCCGGCGGCTGCTCATCGAGCAGCGCGGGATTGCGGCCCGGCGTCCGACCGAGCCGTACTACGCCGGCACCTATCTGCTGGACCTCGCCGCCTGGCTGGCCAGCGGCGGCTACTACGGACGGGCGGCGGCGGCAGCCGTGCGCGCCCTGTTCGTCCATCGCGATGATCCCGCCCACGCCTGCCACTGCTACCTGCTGCTCGCCCGGTGCGAGTTGCAGCTGGGCGAAGCGCACAAGGCCCTCACCTTCGCGCTCGCGGCCCAGAACGAGGCGGTCATGGCCGGCCGACCCGAGCTGGAGCAGCTCGCCGCCGATGCCCTGGATGAGGTGGTGCAGCGGGAGGGCGTGGAGATCCTGCGCCACCTCGACGCCGCCTACCAGGCCAGCGCCCGGTTTCCCGAGGAGATGCCGACAGTCCCGCTGCTCAGGCGGGACCTCCAGTAGCCGCCTTCCGACAGCCCCGCGGACGGGGCTGTTTCCTTTCCGCCCGGGGCAGGGAAGACTATGCGCAAATCTGGGAGAGGGGCGGTGAGCGGATGACATTGTGGTTGGATCGCCTCTTCCGGATGGGAGACTACCGGCGCTGCCTGGCGCACGGGCGCCGGCTCTTGAAGGCCGGGGTGCTCACGCCCGGCGAGCGGCTGCGCGTGCTGGTGCTGGTGGAGAGGTGCCGGCGGGCCACGGGGTCGGTGCGCCAGATCTGCAGCGCCCGGCTGCGGCTGGTGAGCGCCGGCATGCTCCGTGCGGCCGGCCGGCCGCAGCAGGCGGTCGACGAGGCCTTCCGCGCCCTCCAGGAAGCGGAGCCGCTGAGCCCCCTGCAGGTGCGTGCCCAGCTCTTCCTGAGCCGGGTCGCGGGCGCGACCGGACGGCTGGTGGAGGCCCTCGCTTTCGCCCTGGCCGCACGGGTCAGCGCGGCGGCTTGCGGGATGGGCTGGCTGGAGCGCAGGGCCTCCGACCTGCTCGCGCTGCAGCTCCGGGCCGGCGGCTGGACCGCGGTGAGCGAGCTGGCCAGCGCCCTGGCCGCCCAGGGGGTGGACGTGTACGAGTACCTGGACCTGGCCGACCTCATCTCCTTCGCCCGGGAGTGAACCCACCGCTGCGCCGGATCGCCGCTCCGGATGAAGGGGATCGCTGCCGCATTGGAGAAACCTACCGGGAAGTTGTGCTCGGCAGGAGGGGTGGCCGTGCGGTCGCGCCTTTTCGCCCCGGGCCGGCGGCTGGTGGCCGAAGTCGTCTCCGTCTATCTCGACCGCGCCGTCCTCGCCTTCGGGGACGGCGTCCGCATCGAGGTCGCGGCGCGGGCGCCGCTCCGGGAGGGCGAGCGGGTCATCCTCCGGGTGGAGCGCGCCGGGAACGGTGCCGTCGTGCTCCGCCTGGCGGGGGACGAGGCCGGGCTGGATCGCCTGGTCTAGGTCCCGGGGAGATGGGGCACGCGGGCTTCAGACAGGTGGAAAGGGGTGGCTCGGCGTGATCCTGGGCACCGGCGTCGACATCGTGGCGGTGGAGCGGGTGGCGCGCGCCGTCGAACGCCACGGGGACCGGTTCCTCCGGCGCGTCTTCACCCCGGGGGAGCTCGCCTACTGCGCATCCAGCGAAGCGCACCGGGCGGCGCGCCTCGCGGCCCGGTTCGCCGCGAAGGAGGCGGTGCTGAAGGCCCTGGGGATCGGGCTGCGGGAGGTGCGCTGGACCGACGCGGAGGTCTGCCGCGACGAACGCGGCCGCCCTTCGGTGCGGCTTACGGGCCGGCTCGCCGAGATCGCCGCCGCGCGGGGCGCAACTCGGATTCATCTTTCCCTGTCCCATACACAGGAGTACGCGGTGGCACAGGTGGTGATCGAGGGATGAAGGTCGTTTCCGGCGAGCAGATGCGGGCGATCGAGGCGCGCCTTTTCGATCAGTACGGCTTCACCTCCGCGGTCTTGATGGAGCTGGCGGGGCGGCAGGTGGCCCTGATCGCCCGGCGGATGATGCAGGGGCGGTCGGGGCCCATCGTCGTGGTCTGCGGCAAGGGCAACAACGGCGGCGACGGCCTGGTGGCCGCCCGCTGGTTGCGGCACTGGGGCTTCCCGGTGTCCGCGGTGGTCTGGGCCTCCCTGGACGACCTGCCGGCGGACGCCGCCGCTGCGCTCTATTCGGCCCGCATGGCCGGCGTGAACATCCTCATGCCGGCGCAGGCGTACGAGGCGTTGCAGGGTGCCGACCTGATCATCGACGCCGTGCTGGGCACCGGCGCCGTCGGCTCCGCCAGGGGCCAGGCCGCCGAGGCGATCAAGCTGATCAACGCGGCCAACCGGATGGTGCTCGCGGTGGACATCCCTTCGGGCATCGGCACCAACACGGGACGGGTGGACGGTCCGGCGGTCCGGGCCGACGTCACCGTCACCTTCGGCCTGCCGAAGCTGGGCCTCTTCCTCTTCCCGGGGGCCGACCTGGTCGGCCGCATCGTGGTGGCCGACATCGGCCTGGACGAGAAGGCGATCGAGGCCGAGAACATCCAGGTGGAGCTCACCCGGCCCGCGATGGTGAAGAGCTGGCTGCCCACCTACAGCCGGGACGCGCACAAGGGAACCCGCGGCCGGGTGTACGTGGCGGCGGGCTCCCACGGAATGGTCGGGGCCGGGGCCCTGGCGGCCGTGGGCGCTCTGCGGGCGGGGGCCGGGCTGGTCACCGTGGCCGCGCCCGAGCGGTCGCAGCCGGTGCTGGCGGCGATGCGGCCCGAGTGCATGACGATGGCCCTGCCCGAATCGGAGGCCGGCGGCTTCCGGGCGGAGAGCGCCGAGGAGTTCCTGCAACGGGCGGCCCGGGCCGACGCCCTGGCCGTGGGTCCAGGCCTGGGCACCGACGCCGACGCGCAGCTCTTTACCCGCCGGGTGGTGGCCGGGGCGACGGCGCCGCTGGTGTTGGACGCCGACGCCATCAAGGCGTTCGCCGGCCGGCCGGAGCTCCTGGCCGAGTGCCCGATGCCGCTGGTGATCACCCCACACCCGGGGGAGATGGCCCACCTGCTGGGCGCGTCGGTGGAGTCCGTGCAGGCGGACCGGTTCGCCGCCGTGCGGCGGGCGGCGGAACTGACCAAGGCCGTGGTGCTTCTGAAGGGCGCCTACACCCTGATCGCGGAGCCCGGCGGCCAGGTGTTCATCAACCCGACCGGCAGCCGGATCCTGGGGACGGCGGGTTCCGGCGACGTGCTGACCGGCATCATCGCCGGGCTGATGGCCCAGGGCATGGGCGCGCCGGAGGCGGCCGCAGCCGGTGCGTTCCTGCACGGCCTGGCCGGCGACCGGCTGGCCCGGCGGCTGGGGCTGGACGGGGTGCTGGCCGGCGAGATCGCCGCCGAGGTGCCCGCTGCCCAGCAGGCCGTGCGGGAGGGGCTGCCGGATCTGATTGAGGAGTTCGTGGGCTAGAGACTGGACGGACGGGAGGAGCCAAGATGGATCTGGACGGCATGCGCCCGACGTGGGCGGAGGTCGATCTGAACGCGGTCCGGGCGAACATCCGGGCGTTGAAGCGGATCTCGAAGGCTCCTCGACTGATGGCGGTGGTGAAGGCGAATGGCTACGGGCACGGCGCCGTGCCGGTGGCGACGGCGGCCATCGAGGCGGGGGCGGACTGGCTGGGCGTCGCGTCGGTGGAGGAGGGCGTGACCCTGCGTCGCCACGGCATCTCCGCGCCCATCCTGGTGCTGGGCTACGTGTCCCCCGGCCAGGCCGAGGCCGTGCTGACGGAGGGGCTGCGGGTAGCCCTCTTCGACGGCGAACTGGGGCAGGCCCTGAACCGGGAGGGGCGCAGGCTGGGCCGCAGGGCCCGCGTCCACCTGAAGGTGGACACCGGCATGGGGCGCATCGGCCTGCAGCCCGCCGAGGTGGGCCGCCTCGGCCGCGAACTGGCCAGGCTGGACCATGTGGAGGTGGAGGGGGTCTTCACCCACCTGGCGACCGCCGATGAGCCGGGGAACCCGTACACCCGTCTGCAGCTGGAGCGGTACGAGGCGGCCCTGGCGGAGCTGGCGGCGGCGGGTGTCCGGCCCGCCATCCGGCACGCCGCCAACAGCGCGGGGCTCATGCTCCACCCGGAGGCGCACTACGACATGGTGCGCAGCGGCATCGCGGTGGTGGGGCTGCCCCCGGCGCCTGGCGTGGCGTGGCCCGTGAAGCTCGCCCCCGCCCTCACCTGGAAGACCCGGGTGGGGCTGGTGAAGTGGCTGGAGGTCGGCCACTCGATCTCCTACGGCTGCACCTACACGACCGCCCGCCGCGAGCAGATCGCAACCTTGCCGGTGGGCTACGCGGACGGCTACCCCCGGAGACTCTCCAACCGGGCGCAGGTCTTGATCCGGGGCCGGCGGTGCCCCGTGGTCGGTGTGGTGACCATGGACCAGATGATGGTCCGGGTGCCGGACGATCTGCCGGTCCGGGTCGGGGACGAGGTGGTGCTGATCGGGCGGCAGGGCGGCGAGGAGATCACGGCGACGGAGCTGGCCGGGCTGGCGGACACGATCAGCTACGAGATCGTCTGCGGCATCTCGCGGCGGGTGCCCCGTTTTTACGGCGGGGAGACCGCGTGAACCCCGGGCCTTCCGATGACCATTCGCACGGCCGGCGTATAGACTGCTACTGAGGGTCGTATCCGGAGGAGGTTCCCCATGGCCGCTGTCCGGCGCATTCTGGTGACCGTGCCTGCGTCGCTCCTGGAGCAGGTGGACGGCCTCGCGGCCCTGGAACGGACCGACCGGGACGCCCTGATCCAGGAGGCCGTGCGAATCTATGTGGAAGAAAGGAAGAAACGGGACATGCGGGAGCAGCTGAGGCGGGGCTATCGGGAGATGTCCCGCATCAACCTGACTCTTGCGGAGGAAGGGCCGATCTTCGAGCGGATCGGCAGTTTGCCCTGAGCGGTCCCGGCCGTATGAGCAAGCCACTTCAGATTCGACGGGGCGACGTCTTCTACGCGGATCTGAGCCCGGTGATCGGCTCGGAGCAGGGAGGCGTGCGGCCCGTTCTGATCCTGCAGAATGATGTCGGCAATAAGTACAGCCCCACGGTCATCGTCTCGGCGATCACCAGCCAGATCGAGAAGGCGAAGCTGCCGATTCACGTCGAGCTGGACGGGGAAACCTATGGCCTCGAGCGGGATTCCGTCATCCTGCTGGAACAGGTCCGCACCATCGACAAGCGGCGGCTGCGCGAGCGGGTGACGCACCTGGGCAGCGACATCATGCGCCAGGTGGACGAGGCCCTGATGATCAGCCTCGGACTCAAGGAGTTTTGACGGGCCGCCGGGGCACCTCCGCGGCGAACCCGGGAGTCCAAAGGAGTGTGGACCCCCGGGTTCGCATGCTTATCAAGGCGCCGGACGCGAAGGAGGATGACGGGAAGCCATGAGGCCGTTGATCGGGATTACCGCGTGCAACCGGGCCAACGAGGAGCCGGGTCAGGACTGGCTGTACACCCCGCACGACTACTTCCGGGCCGTGTGGCGGGCGGGAGGGCTGCCGGTCATGCTGCCCTTCGTCACCGACGAGGAGGAGGCGGCCCAGGTGCTGGACCGGCTCGACGGCCTGCTCCTCTCCGGCGGCGGCGATCTGGATCCGATGCTGTACGGCGAGCTGCCCCTCCCCGTGACCGGATCCATTGAACCGGAGCGGGATCAGGCAGAGCTCGCCTATGCCCGGGTGGCGGTGGCTCGCGACATGGCCGTCCTGGGGATCTGCCGCGGCCACCAGGTGCTGGCGGTGGCCTTCGGCGGCGCGCTCTGGCAGGACATTCCCGCGCAGGTCGAGGGCGCCATCAAGCACCGGCAGGAGGCGCCCAAGAACTACCCCTCGCACCCGGTGAGCATCCTGCCCGGCACCCGCCTCGCCGCGCTGCTGGGCACGGAGCGGCGGGTCAACAGCCGGCACCATCAGGCCGTGAAGCGGGTGCCGGAGGGATGGGTGGCCAGCGCCCACGCGCCCGACGGGGTGATCGAGGCGATGGAGCATCCGGGCCGGCGGTTCGTCCTGTCGGTGCAGTGGCACCCCGAGAACCACCAGGGGCAGCCCTGCAATTTCGACCCGCTGTTTGACGCGTTCGTGGAAGCGGCGCGCCGATCCGTCGATCGCTGACGCTGATCGGGACGCTGCACGGCGCCTTCGGCCGCGCCAACAACTGGTCGTCATAACGCGGCGCCTCCGGCGGAAACATAAGACCGTCAGGAGGTGAGAAACGCAATGGCGAACAACAATAACAACGATCTCGTCGTCTCCTCGGCCCGCAGCGCCCTGGAGCAGCTGAAGTACGAGACGGCCGCCGAGCTGGGCATCCCCAACTACGCCCAGCAGTACAAGGGCGACCTGCCCAGCCGTGTGAACGGTTCCGTCGGCGGTTACATGGTGAAGAAGATGATCGCCCTGGCCGAGCAGCAGCTGAACGGCGGGACCGTGCGGTAACGGCGGCACAGCTGACTGGCTCCTCCGGGACAGGCGGGAAGGGGGCTCCGGCCCCCTTCCCGGCTTTTCTTGACGCTTCAGCCGCCGACTGGTAAACTCTTCTCGCCTGCGGCGTCAAGCTGGCTGGCCCGCTCGGCCATCTCCTCCCGGGTGATGATCCCCTTGGCGACCAGGAGATCGATCAGGGCCGTGAGGGCGAGGACGGACCGGTAGTCGACCGCCTTCATGTCAGCCAGCGTGGCATACAGGTCGATGGTGTCGCGGGCCTTCATCGGAGGTCACCTCCATCGCGCTATCGGAAAGTATCGACCACGGCCGGGCGGTCTAAACTCCCCGTCCGGCTGCCGGGCCGGCAGGGCCCCGGGAGGGATGCACGATGAAGCTCATGGAGCAGGAGTTCGCGGACATCCGCGGCCGGCTTTACCCCCTGATGATGGATCCGGTGCAGATCCAGGCCAAGGGCGGGGGGCAGATGGTGAACGGCCAGATCGCCGAGGGGCTCTATGTCATCTACGGCATTGAGGAGCCGGGCGACAAGATCCGGTACGTCACGTACCAGGACCTGCGCGACTGGGGCGTGAGCCACACCACCGTCCACATCACCGCCGTCCAGAACCTGAAGCGGCTGACCGAGGGGAAGCGGGTGACGAAGCTCGACTCGGCGGAGGGCGGCCGGCCGATGTTCATCTGGGCGCTGGCGGACGGCTACGACGCCGCCCGGATCCTGCTCACCGAGTGGCTGCAGGATTTCGCCGAGGCGGTGCCGGGCCGGTTGGTGCTCGGGGTGCCCCACCGGAACTGGCTGGTGGCCGTCGGCGACGCCGATGAGGAGCTGCTGAAGGTGGTGGCGCGGCGGGTGGCCCACGAGCACCGTCACGCCGGGTTCCCCGTGAGCCCGTACCTGTACACCTTTGATGGAGAAAGGATCGTGCGCTATGTCCGCAGGCAAGGGGAGTGAGGCCGGGTTCCTCCGGCAGCTGGCGGAGGCCATCCGCCACCACGGCGGCCCGGCCTACGACGCCCAGCGGGCCCGGTCGCTGGCCGAGGCGGTGTGGCGCGATCTCGGTCACCGGGCGCCCGACGACTTCCCGCACCTGGTGCAGGAGGGTGACCTGCGGTTCGTCTGCCAGTGGGACGAGCAGCCGCCGATCATGACCGTGATGGTGTGGGACGGGGAGATGTGGCGAGACATGGAGCGGCTTCTCCTGCCCGGTGAGCCGCCCGAGCGGGAAGGTGAAACGCGTTGAGCCAGGATGCGATTCATGCCAGGCTGGCCCGGGAACTGGGCCTCACGGTGGGCCAGGTGGAGCGCTGCGTCGCGCTGCTGGACGAGGGCAACACGGTGCCGTTCATCGCCCGCTACCGCAAGGAGGCCACGGGCGAGATGGACGAGACCCAGATCCGCACCCTGCAGGAGCGGCTGGCCTACCTGCGGAACCTGGAGGCCGAGAAGGAGAAGGTGCTGCGGGTCATCGCCGAGCAGGGCAAGCTGACCCCGGAGTTGGAGCGGGCCATCCGGGAGGCGGAGAAGCTGCAGGAGGTGGAGGACCTCTACCGGCCCTACCGGCCCAAGCGGCGCACCCGGGCCATGATCGCCCGGGAGCGGGGGCTGGAGCCGCTGGCGCAGCAGATGCTGGCGCAGGCCGAGACAGCGGGTTCGCCTGAGCAGATCGCGGCCACCTATGTGAATCCGGAGCTCGGGGTGGCGTCGGCGGAGGAGGCGCTGGCCGGCGCCCGGGACATCGTGGCGGAGATCGTGTCGGATGACGCGGCGGTGCGGAAGATGGCCCGTGAGCTGACCTTCGCCCGCGGCGTGATCCGGTCGGCGGCCAGCGACAAGGGCGAGCCGGAGAAGGCCCGGGAGTTCGAGATGTACTTCGACTTCCAGGAGCCGGTCCGCACGCTGCCTCCCCATCGCGTCCTGGCGCTGAACCGGGGCGAGCGGCTGGAGTGTCTGAAGGTGACGCTGGAGGCCCCGGAGGAGGAGATCATCGCCCGCATCGAGCGGCAGTACGTCACCGGCCGTTCCATCTGGGAGAACCACCTGCGGGAGGCGATCGCCGACGCGTACCGCCGGCTGATCGCGCCGTCTATCGAAACGGAGATTCGCAACGAGATCACCGAGAAGGCCGAGGAGCACGCCATCCGGCTGTTCGCCATGAACCTGCGCAACCTGTTGCTGCAGCCGCCGATCAAGGGCATGACGGTGATGGGCATTGACCCCGGCTACCGCACCGGCTGCAAGGTGGCCGTGGTGGACGAGACCGGCCGGGTGCTGGAGACCGGCGTGATCTACGTGACCCTGGGCGAGCGGCAGCGGCAGCAGGGCGAGGAGGTCCTGGTGCGGCTGGTGGACAAGCACAAGGTCGACCTGATCGCCATCGGCAACGGCACGGCCTCCCGGGAGACCGAGCAGGTGGTGGCGAGCATCATCCCCCGCTGCAGCCACCCCACCGCCTACATGATCGTCTCCGAAGCGGGCGCCTCGGTGTACTCGGCCTCCAAGGTCGCCCAGGAGGAGTTCCCCGACTTCGACGTGACCCTCCGCTCGGCGGTCTCCATCGCCCGGCGGGCGCAGGATCCCCTGGCCGAGCTGGTCAAGATCGATCCCAAGTCCATCGGCGTCGGCCTCTACCAGCACGACGTCAACCAGAAGCGGCTGGCTGAACAGCTCGGGGCCGTGGTGGAGTCGGTGGTGAACGCCGTCGGCGTCGACCTGAACACGGCCTCGCCGTCGCTCCTGCAGTACGTGGCGGGCATCAAGGCTTCCGTCGCCAGGGCCATCGTCGAGTACCGGGAGAAGCACGGCAAGTTCCGCAGCCGCCGGGAGCTGCTGAAGGTCTCCGGCCTGGGGCCCAAGGCGTTTGAGCAGTGTGCGGGCTTCCTGCGGGTGACGGACGGCGTGGAGCCGCTGGACAACACCGCCGTACACCCCGAGTCCTACGCGCTGGCCGAGGCGATCCTGAAGGCTGTGGGCGCCACCCGGGAGCAGCTGATCGGCAAGGGGTCGGCCGGGCTGCGGGACGCCCTGAAGAAGCTCTCCCCGGAGCAGGTGGCCGCCGAGCTCGGGGCCGGCGTGCCCACGGTGCGGGACATCATCGAGGCCCTTTCGAAGCCGGGGCGCGACCCCCGGGACGAGCTGCCCAAGCCGATCTTCCGCACCGACGTGCTGAAGCTGGAGGACCTGCAGGTGGGCATGGAGCTCATGGGCACCGTCCGCAACGTGGTCGACTTCGGCGCCTTCGTGGACATCGGCGTCCACGAGGACGGCCTGGTCCACGTCTCCCAGCTCTCCCACAAGTACGTCAAGCACCCGTCCGAGGTGGTGCAGGTGGGCGACGTGGTGCGGGTGAAGGTCATCGAAGTGGATCTGAAGCGGCAGCGCATCGGCCTCTCCATGAAGCTGGGCGACCCGCCCGCGGCGGAGCGGCCCCGCGAGACCGGGCGGAGCCGTGAGGCCCGGCGGAAGCGGGCGGAGCGGCAGCTGAGCCTGGAGGAGCAGGTGCAGATGCTGCGGGAGAAGTTCAAGCGGCTGTGAGGCCGAAGCCCAGCCGGGCATGGGGTGTCGCGCTTACGGGGGCGGGAGATTCCGCTCCCGTTTGTCTTCGCCCTGGTTCGTCTGTCTGCACCGGCACATGTCGGCGGGCGACGGGGGCGTGCAGAAGCGGCCATAGGGGATGGTAAACTCCGATCTAATAGGCTATTATTAGTACCAGGTATTAATCCGGCCGACGGGTAAGGGGGAGACGTGTGCCGTGGGACTGATGACGGGGAGAAAGTGCCTGGTGATGGGCGTCGCCAACAAGCGCTCCATCGCGTGGGGGATCGCCCGGGCCCTGCACCGGGAGGGCGCGGAGCTGGCGTTCACTTACGTCAACGATCGGCTGAAGGAGAACGTGGAGGAGCTGGTCCGGACTCTGGACGGGCACGAGGAGATGCCGCTCCTGCCCTGCGACGTCATGGAGGACGGCCAGATCGAGGCGGCCTTCGCCGAACTGGGCAGGCGCTGGGGGAAGCTGGACGTGGTGGTCCACTCCATCGCCTACGCCCGGACGGAGGACCTGCAGCGGGACTTCGTGGACACCACCCGGGAGGGTTGGCGCATCGCCCAGGAGGTTTCGGCATGGTCCCTCATTGCCGTCGCCCGGGCGGCCAAGCCGCTGATGGAAGCCGCCGGCGGCGGGTCCATCATGACGCTGACGTACCTGGCCTCCGAGCGGGTGGTGGACCGGTACAACATCATGGCGCCGGCCAAGGCGGCCCTGGAGTGCAACGTGCGCTACCTGGCCCACGAGCTGGGGCCCAGCAACATCCGGGTGAACGCCATTTCCGCCGGGCCGCTGAAGACCCTGGCTGCCAGCGCCGTGAAGGGGCTCAGCACCATCCGGGACATCGTGGAGGAGCGGGCGCCGCTTCGGCGCAACGTGACCCTGGAAGAGGTGGGCGACGTCGGCCTGTTCCTGGCCTCTCCCCTGTCCCGGTGTATCACCGGCGAGACGATCTACGCCGACAACGGCTTCCACATCATGGGGGTGTGACCGGTCGGCTGCGGAGAAATCACGCCGGCGGGGGTTCCGCGCGGCACTTCCGCCCCGGGGCGCGCGGCGCGCCGGGGCTTTTTTCCGCTCTCCGTCAATTGTTGTGGAGGCAGTGAACGCCGCCACGTCACCATCTTGGA
>JAAROH010007610.1_pt1 | contig 144683 bp, 139 predicted proteins | sample 7248631 | NCBI WGS metagenome assembly JAAROH01 (sample SAMN09772309, study PRJNA484901) | compost metagenome | isolation source: Vermicomposting unit | place: India | reverse complement strand
TGGAATCCTTGTTTTGCGCGTGTTTCTTCTGTATCCAGTTTTCAAGGTACAACTCTATTTTTGTCGCTCAATTTAGTGTCGACATATAAAAATATATCACTTTGTAAAAACATGTGCAAGCACTTTTTAGAAGAATTTTATACCTTTTTTTCTAAACTCTTTATTCCCTCAAGCTAAAATTTTTTTGTTGGTTCATACCACAATAAATATATGAAAGGCCCGCGAAAACAATGTTCATTCATTCTTTATTTTGTTGTAAAAATATGACTACTTTATGTATCAAAAAACAAAGAATGGCACGCCAAAACTTTTATTGCTTCCTCACATATAAGGAAGCCCCGGCTTTCGCCGAAGCTTCCTTTAGAATTGTTACCGCTGATTTTGATTTTGAGCGGCTTTGGCCTGAGATTGCTGATTCGCTTGGCGAATAGCTTGTGCATCTGTTTCGCTTGCAAATTCAGTGTCGGAAGCATCCATTTGAGAAGCTTGATTTTGCTTGCGTACTTGGTCAACGTTAGTGCCGGCTTTTGAACGTTTAGCCATGATTCTCACCTCCGCTATTTAAGATGCGCCTTTTGCAAGAAATTAAGCATCCTTATTCTTCCACAGTTCAATTAAACGTTCCTTTTTGTATCTAGCGTATTGTTTAATCATGTATTCCCTTTTCATTGCCGTGCTTTTATCCAAAAACGTTTCCACATATACTAGTTCCACCGGCGTTCGCCCGCGTGTGTAGCGAGCTCCTTTACCTGCATTATGTTTTTTTACTCTTTCTTCTACATCTGCTGTGTATCCGGTATATAAAGATTGATCGGAACAACGCAATATATAAACATAGTACATAATTCTGACAAACCCTTTCTGTTTTCTCTGTCCCATCATACAATAAATCATATAAAATGGTTAAAAAAGAAAGGGGAGATGCACCATGCTCAATCAGGCAACCGTTGAGCGGGTACTGCAAGCCGCTTTATCCCATGGTGGAGACTTTGCCGAGGTGTTTGTCGAAAACAGGATCGAGCAAAATATTTCCATGGTAAAAGGCGAAGTAGAAAAAGCGCGCTCCGGTCAAGATTTCGGAATCGGTATCCGTATTTTTCATGAAAATGATTACCTTTATACGTATACCAACAATGAAGACGAAGACCATCTCATCGAAATCGCCCGTCTTCTCTCCCAAACAGCAAAAAAAAGCGAACATAAAAACAGAACGATTACATTCACCAAGCAACTGATTGTTCCCCGTCATATTGCACAAATCGACCCGCGTGTCATTTCCATCCGGCAAAAAAGGGACGTGTTAGCAGAGTTAAACCACCATGCTATGGCTTATCATACAGCCATTACCCAAGTGCGAACGAGATACTTTGACGAAACTCAAAAAGTACTAGTCGCCAACTCTGAAGGGGTCTGGGCGGAAGATACGCGGGTACGGACGCGCGTATTCGTGGAAGCGATTGCGACTGAAGGCAACCAAAAGCAGCGCGGCTATGCTGCGCCCGGAGCGCAAAAGGGATTTGAATTTTATAATGAGCTTGATTTGCGTGCCCTCGCCGAGTCGGCCGCCGATATTGCAGTGCGTATGCTGGAAGCGAAACCGTGTCCAGGCGGAAAGATGCCGGTTGTAATCGACAACGGTTTCGGAGGAGTCATTTTCCATGAAGCGTGCGGGCACGGTATGGAAGCGACTGCTGTCGCCAAGGGCAAAGGCCCATACGCAGGCAAAATCGGACAACAAGTGGTCAGCCGAAAAATTTCGGCGGTAGACGACGGAACCATCGGCAACGAATGGGGATCGCTTCACATCGATGACGAAGGGACGCCCACCAGGCGCAATGTGCTAATTGAAAACGGTGTACTCAAAGGATATCTCATCGATAAATTGAATGCGCGTCGCATGAAAATGGAGCCAACCGGATCGGCCCGCCGCCAATCTTACCGTTTCGCTCCGACTTCCCGCATGACCAATACCTACATTCTACCTGGCAAAGACAAGCTCGAAGATATGATTACCAATACCGAATATGGCTTATACGCCAAAACGATGGGGGGCGGCAGTGTCAATACCACCACAGGCGATTTTAATTTCGCCGTATTGGAAGGTTATATGATTGAAAAGGGCAAACTCACCTATCCAGTTAAAGGCGCCACGCTAATCGGCAATGGACGGCAAACAATGTACGACGTGGACATGGTCGGGGACAACTTCCTGCCGGGTCAGGGCATGTGCGGTTCCATTAGCGGATCGATTCCGGTTAACGTTGGGCAGCCGGCCTTACGCGTATCACAATTGACGGTTGGGGGGAGCAGCCAATGATTGAACAATTGTTCGAACTTGCAAAGAAAAAGAAAATCACTGAGCTTGAAGTGCTGATCAATCACTCGACCAGCTTCAGCATTCAAGCATACGAAGGAAAAATCGAATCGTATAAGAAAACGAGTACAACGGGCCTTGGCGTCCGTGGTACGTATCAAGGCGGTACCGGCTATGCTTACACCGAGCGGCTTCACCTGCGAGAATTCGATACGGTACTTGATATGGTGAAAGATAACGCCTCCCTAATGAAAGAAAAAGAACCGCTTCTCGCGGAAAAGCAGAAAGGAAGCTGGCAGGACAGCCAGCCGGACATATCAGAGGAAGAAAAAATAAACCTAGCGCTGATGCTGGAAGCGGAGGCGAGAGCCGCCAAAGAGGTTTCTGACGTCAGCTACGCGCTCGTCAGTTCAGGGGAGGGGATACGCCAAGTCGCCAATACATACGGTCTGAACAAAACATACCGTTCTAACTACACTATGGCGTATCTTTCCGTCATCGTAAAAAGAGATGATGAGGTGGAAACGGACAGCGCTTATTATCTGGGCGACTTAAACAAATTGGATCGGGCAAAGCTAATTCAAGAAGCCGTTAGCAAAGCACGGCGCAAGTTGGGCGGAAAGCCCATACCGGTCGGGCATTATCCAGTCGTGCTGGATCGTCGAGTCGTCTGCTCCCTGCTGGGGGTCTACAGCGGGGTATTCTCGGCGCGCAATGTTATGCAAGGGACTTCCCGCCTAGAAGGTCAACTTGGGGCGAAACTGTTTGGCTCGCTGGATTTACTGGATGACCCTCATTCCGGGCATGAAAAGGTGATGTTCGACGATGAAGGCGTAGATACTGCGAAAATGTATCTCGTGCGCGATGGCGTAGTAGAGAGCTATTTGCATAGTCTGCAAACGGCTAACGAAATGGGGCAGGCGCCGACCGGTCATGGCATCCGCAGCTATAAAGGCCCGGTGCAAATCACGCCGCACCGGATGCAAATACCGAACGGAGAAACAGCTCTCTCCACCCTGTTCGCAGAGATGGGCAACGGGGTCTACATTACCGATGTGCAAGGACTTCATTCTGGCACCAATACCGTTTCTGGCGATTTTTCGCTCGCCGCACAAGGTTTTCGCATTGAAAACGGGAAAATCGCCGCACCCATCAAAGAGATTACTATCGCTCATAATTTCTTTGACCTGTTCGCGCACATCGAAAAAAAAGCAAACGATTTCGATTTTGCAATGCCAAATGGTCATAGTCAGTATGGTGCTCCTTCCATTCTTTTTTCCAATATCGCCGTTTCAAGCTGACGCACATAAGAAAATCCGTATGCTATATTCTCAGCTTCCGCACACATATAATACCGGTGTCAAACGCAAGCGCGAACAGCAGTCTTAATAGCCTTTATAGAACCATGTCGCACAAACGAAAAGATAAAGTGAGCAAAAAACAATCCCCCTCTTGTCCCATACGGGTCAAGAGGGGGTGTTTTCATCCTGCTCAGGCGCTGATGCACCTGAAGATTCCGTCGGCTGTGTCGCAGGTGCAGGACTTATTTTCGTATTTTTCAACTTCCACCCAAAATCCGTTTTTTCTACAGTAATGGCCATGAGAAAATCCTGACTTACCTGAGGATGAGACGAACCAAACGAAACGCCACTAAAACGCGTAATTAACGCTTCTACTACAGCCTGCTTGTCCTGCTTTTGTTTCAATGTAAGCTTCTTTACTTTATCTGTCGGAAATATAATCGGATTTTTACTGTTCCATGCATCCTGCAATCTTCGCGTTTCTACGTCGATGTATTGCTGGGTAGCGTGTGGAGCAAGCGCATGCTGGAACTGGGTAATAACCAGTTGTTTTTCCTTCTCCCCGTTTGGAGCATTAATAAAGGAAATACTTGCTTCATACGCGCCCTTAAACGCCGCGCGCGCCTGTTGTTCCATTAGATATGCCAGCTGTGGAAGTGTTTGTTCGTCCACTTCAGCGCTCTTCAAAAATTCTATTTTTTGTTCAAGATTTGTTTTTGCTTCCGCCAACTGCTTGGTTTGCTGCCGACTTTCGCTCAGCTGCTTTTTCACGTTCTCCAATTCCGCCTTCAACGCCTGGTTTTCGTGTTCAATTACCTTTGTATTACAGCCGGTCAGTACGCTCAACGACGCGAATAACGCAAACGCGCCAAATTTTAATTTTTTTCCCATATTACGTCGAACTCCTTTGTTCGCGGAATCTTTCTTGCTGCTTGGCAGCACGAATCACCCGCCGAGCCGAATCAGCTCTTCTTTATGTACATACAATTCATAGTATAACATTCTCTATTGTAACAGGAAGGTAAAGAATTTGGGAACAAAAAAAAAGAGAATCAGAAGACTCTCTTTTTCGCCGGCTTATTTTTGCGCAAAATATTTTTTGTAAATCTCGTCGTACGTACCGTCCGGAACCATAATGATCTGCTTCCCTTTTAGTATAATCATTAATGACAATTAATCATTATACGAATGAGACATAAAAAAGGCACTTAAATATTTTGCCTATCACCTTTATTTTTTTATATTAGCGAAAAAAGACGCGGCGTTCTTTTTCGTTTACGAGCACGGCTTCTTTGACGTTTTTACCATCGAAATCTACATGGAGCCGCCCGCTTCCAATATTATAAAAAATATATTTTCCTTTATAGATTTCATATGGCTGCGGTTCCGGATTGCGGTGTCCGATAATCATATCAGCTCCGGCATCAAGCAAATCTCTAGCTAATTCCTTCTGATACCGTTCCAGCGTACTCTGCCCTTCCCTCCCCCAATACATCGTGAGAATTAACACATCCACCTGGCGTTTCGCCCGCCGGATATCATCAAAAATATGGGACCCGTATGCGTCGGCTACTCCGATTTGCTTGCCTTCCGCTTTCCACTCCACTGCAGGAACGACACGGGAATATACCATGACTCCGTATCTTGTTCCATCCTTCTCGATAATATGGGGCCGAAATACTTCATCTGCCATCCCATATCCCATCACTTTCACGTTATGTTTTAAAAGCTGCGAGGCTTCTTGCGCAATACGTTCCCGACTCTGGCCTTGAAGAATATCAACATTCGCCACATCAATAGCGGTCGGCGCCTTCCGTGCGGCTTCCTTCAGCCATTCCGGAATTCCCTGCCCAACGCGAAACTGGTAAACAGGAAACAGTTGAAAATCGGCAGAAACAGGCAGAGGCTTGTCTTTCCCATGATATGGCCTGTCCCCGTATACAACCAGGCGAAATCCGGAAGTATTTACTGCCTTTTTTTTCTCTTTGTCATTTCCCTGTGGAATAGAAGGCTTCGCTACCTGCGCCGCCAGCCAGTCGCTTACTTTTTGCTCGCCTCCTGCTTGCCGCTGTTGCGCTATCTGCTCGCCAAAACTTCCAGCATCTTTCGCAGAATACGTCCCTTGCAGAAAGAAATAACCTTTATATCCTCCATATCCAATCGTGACCAAAAGCCCTGCCCATATGACTGCCTTTACGCTTTTCCGCTTCCAGCCATCCGGACTACCTAAATTATGGTATGACATGAGCGTACCGGCATCCATTCCGTAAAACGCAAGCAACACCTCCGCCTCTTCAACGGTAATCGGTTGAATCCCTTGTTCGATCCGCTTCAGTCGCTGCTGGGCAATTCCCGTTTTTCTCGCCACTTCTTCCAAGGTGATGCTATGATCGAGCCTATATTCTCTTAATTTTTGTGCAAACGCATAAAACTGTGAATTCATTCTCCTCCCCGCTTTCAATGAGAAAAACTCGCAGGCGTTGCCGCTCGCCTTCTTCCTCCGAAAAGCCATATGGCAGCTTTATGTCCCTTCGGTCGGATTTGCTTCACACTTCACCATTCAAACAAGCTGTGTCAGATTGCAAACAAAGTACAAAAGATATAAAGTTTACACGCTAAGAAAAGCGTGAAGAGTAAACGGTGCATGAAATACTTCACAGTCACTCTTTTTACCTTCAAGGAAAGCGAAAAGTTTTGCGTGTAGCCTGCTAGATATTCGTTGGTGTTTTACAGAAGGTGATGGTGACATGAACACAACTCCATCAACATATTCCAGCAAGTTGTCCGTTTTCCCGCGCATCGCATAAAATTCTTCTATACTTACAAATCTTTCTTGCGCCATGCTCATTTTCTACACCATCCCTCCCTGCTTTTTTAGACGAACTTTATATTACGATTATAATACATCTTTACCTTTCTCTATTGTACGTTATAACAAGAAAGTTTAGCTTTGCGTATCATCCGGCTTGTCGTAGAACCAGTCGCCCTCTTTGGGGTTGGAGATAATGCATACAAACGAAACAAACTCCCTCTGCTACTATGGCAACAAGGGAGTTTGTCTGCAAGCTGAAGCCCGGATCATATCCGGGCTTACTCATTTCTGCCACTATCCACGCATTTTTGTAGCACGCAAGCGGGCGCACACTTTTTTTAATCGTTCATGGTGCCTTAACACACGCTGCCTCGCGTCCTCAGCTTCCGGCATACTCGGGCGAAGCAAAGGAATGGCCCAGTAATCTACTAATACGTCAAATACTTGATCAAAATATTCAACGGGGCCATAGGATGCTTCGCGGGCAATAACGCTCATTCTTTCTCCATAATCCGGCATAACAGCGCCAGGCATCGTAAAGTTAATCATTACGCCAGCTATATAGTAAATATAATTCTCGTCAACTTCCAAATGCGCTTTAACTGCATCGCGGTAAAAAGCATAATGCAAAACTTCATCTTTTGCCAAACGGCGCAAGAGCGTAGAAAGCACCGGATCTTGCTCTTTTGCGACGCGCGCCACATTATTGTAGAACACCATGGTAGCCAATTCTTGCAAAGTCGTATACGCCAGCGTTTCCAATGGTGTCATGAAATTCCCTACCCAGCCGTGTTCAACCGTTTGCTTGCGTAACTGATGAAGCTTCCGCGGGTCGCCGTTACGGGTCAGCAACAGATACGTCTCCAGTAGGCTGGAATGCTGATCCTCTTCCGCTGTCCACGTATGGATAAAATCATGCATCACTGAAAATGAACCCTTAAACGTCTCGCACAAATAACTGGTAAACCAGGGCAAATTTACTTCTGTCAGAAGCGCTGTTTCTACGGCGATGCGAAGCGCTTCGCTCAAGTTGCCTTGCCCCGGCTCATACGGCACACTTTTGAAATCCTGTCCCCTATCCCATGGCAAAAATTCATGGTAACTCCAATCGATTTTTCGAGATCGTTCCAAATGCGTTGTGTATAATTCCCGAAATCTTTTTTCCAAACGATGGTCTAAATGGCTGTTTAATAACAAAACAAAACCTCTTTTCTCCTCACGGCTGTTCTTTTCCTACATGCTTTGCAGTTAGTCTTTCATTATTGGTATTATACCACGCGAAAAAGAAATGTCAGCCTTTTCGGGAATTTTTTATGGTTTCGTCTTGTTTTATACAAGGATACGTCCGCATTCATCACATGTAACTAATGGCTTTCCTTTATGCCATGCTTCCATTTTTGCAACGGAAAGCGGGAGGAAACAGCCCATGCAGGAACGGCGTCTAACTTCGACTACAGGATTTTCTACATTTTCTTTTACCTTATAGTAAAGCTCAAGTGCTTTTAGACTAAGCGAAGCCTCAAGTCCAGCCGCTTTGTCTTCCCATTCCCGCTTGCTCTCATGCAGGGAAAACTCCTTTTCAAAGCGCTCTTCCATAAACCGTTCCGTATCTTTATTCACCAGCCACAACTCCTGTTGGGCAAGCGCAAGCGCGATTTTTCCATCAATATCATCATCGGCCGGTTCACCGATTTGTTTGATTTTTGCCTCGACCTCCCGTCGTTTGGCTTCTAATTCTGCTTCCCGTTCTTTTAGCTGATCAAGCGCTTGTTGCACCGCTTTTATTTTTTCTTTCGCCTGATGCCATTCCAGCAATTTTCTCGCTTCCACCATTCTTTTCTCTCTCCTGATTCAACATCTTCTCAGATTGTTGACAAATCTACCACTTCTTCCCGATACTTCTTCCTCGGCTTGGTTGATTTTCTGCAAAGAAGTGATAGCTATCCGCACGCACAACATCTGGGTATAAGGTCTGTCTACAATCTGTTCTTTCCTCTATATCATAGAAAAGTAAACGGATCAGTATTGACTTTAGATACAATGATTTCTGTTTCTAAATGCTCTTCCTTTAACCGTTTATCCAGCACATTTTTAACGCCTTGCTTCATGATTTTTTCAACGTTATGGCCAGGGTCAACAATCGCAAGGCCCCCCGCCATGGCATCATGCGCTGTATGATAGTAAATATCGCCAGTAACAAGCACATCGGCTCCCTTAAATATCGCTTTAGGGACGAAACTGTTGCCATCTCCGCCGAGCACGGCTACTTTCTGAACTTTTCGCTCCAAATCGCCGACCACACGCAATCCTTTAACTTCGAAAGCTTCTTTGACCTGCAAAGCAAACGTACGCAACGGTACAGGCTCTTTCAGTTTGCCGATACGACCGATGCCAAAGGTCGCTCCTGTCTGTTCCACCGGATAAATGTCATAAGCAACTTCTTCATATGGATGGGCTTTTATCATCGCTTTCAATACGCGCGACTGCGCCTCTTCCGGCATAATCGTCTCCAGGCGCACTTCTTCGACCTGTTCCAGCTTCCCCTGTTCCCCGATATACGGATTGGTACCTGCACGTGGCATAAATGTGCCAGTTCCCCGTACACCGAACGTACAATGGCTGTACTGCCCGATCCAACCCGCGCCTGTCTGCGACATCGCGTCGCGCACAATATCGATGTGCGACAGCGGCACATAAACCACGATTTTTTTAAGTTTTTGTTCATGCCATTTTTCCAGAATCTCGACTTCTTCCAAACCGAGCGCTTCGGCCATTAAATCATTGATGCCACCTTCCGCCACATCCAGATTAGTATGAGCGACATACACCGCGATATCGTGCTTAATTAGTTTCTCATATAGACGCCCTGCCGGAAGGTCGGTACGCAAATTCTTTAGCGGACGGAAAATCACCGCATGGTGCGCAATAATTAAATCCACCCCTTCCGCAATGGCCTCATCCACCACCTCCTCAAGCACGTCAAGCGCAATCATCACTTTTTTTACATTTTTCTGCAATGTCCCGACTTGAAGGCCAATTTTGTCGCCTTCCATTGCAAGATGTTTGGGCGCGAATTCCTCGAAATACTGAATTATTCTCTGTCCATTTGCATACATGCGATCATCTCCTCCATCCATGCCAGTTTTTTTTGTACCTCTCGCTTTTTGTGCTCCGCTTCCGGGCTTTTGGCATATTGCAGCTGGTGTTGCACCGCCTTCAGCTTCTCCTGCTCCTGCACAAGCTTCTTACGAAGTACCGGAGATTTTTCCTCCCATAAATACGGTCCAATTTCAAGTAAGTCTTCAAGTTTTTTATCTCTGTTACGGTATGGCAAAATAGGATCACCTGGCACAGCCTCAAGAATTTCATAAATAATGCCGTCTTCTTCAAGAATCTTCTCCCGGCTAAGCTGAAAGCCATGCTCAAGAAGCCAGCGCCTAACGATAGGCGCCGCCACATTTGGTTGCAGCAACAGCTGGGATACACCGGAGAGCTTCTCCGCTCCTGCTTCCAAAATGGAAGCAATAAGGCTTCCTCCCATGCCGGCGATGCATATGGTATCTACTTCTCCGAGCGCCACAACGGCCAGACCATCGCCCAATCGAACGTCAATTTTGTCCGTAAGCCCGGCGGCTTGCACCTGGCGCACGGCCGCCTGCCAAGGCCCATAGTTTACTTCACCAGCGATGCAGCGCAGTGCAATTCTTTTTTGAACTAAATATGTAGGGAGATAGGCATGATCAGAGCCGATATCCGCCACTATACTTCCTTTTTTCACCATATCTCCGATTGTTTGCAGTCGTTTTGAAATTTCAATCATCTATTTCGCTCCTCACTCATACCTTCCCTACTAGATTAACATTCTCGGTTAAAATTTAACAACAGAACAATAGCCGCTTAACCTTATGCTGATACGCTATGATTAGGAATCTTTGTCTTAAATCGAATCCGTGTCATTTATCTGTCGCCCGTCTTTAGCATGATATCAAGGAAAGGCGTGATTATTTTGAATACGCTGCCTGCTCTCCAAGTAAAGCTGGCTGATTGTGAGGACGAACTGAAAAAGGCGTTGCGTTTACGCTATGAAGTGTTCGCAGAAAAGGAAGCGAATCCGGCGCTGTATAACGAAAGCCGAATGGAAAGCGACATCTTCGACGAGCATTGCGACCATCTTATCGTAAAAGATACAAATACGAATCAGGTGGTTGGGACGTACCGTTTGCTCCCAGGCGAACGCGCTGTCATGCATAAAGGGTTTTATTCAGAAACAGAATTCGATCTATCCGGATTCACTGTCCCTAAATCCCAAATACTTGAAGTGGGACGAAGCTGCGTTGCTCCCGAGTATCGAGATGGAAAAACGATTCAACTCCTGTGGGAAGGCATCGCTGGCTACATCATGGATGGTTTATTCTCACATCTTATCGGCTGTGCCAGCATTCCCGTCCAGAACATACATGAACTAAACCGGATGTACACGTTTCTTTGCGCTAAAAAGATGATAACGGACCGATTCAAAGTACAACCGCTAATGTCACACCGGGTTACAGGATTGCGTACGGTGGATATAACCGGGCAGGAAAAAAACATTCTGCGTACGCTCCCGCCCTTGATTAAAGGATACCAACGATTAGGGGCGGAAATCGCCGGGGCCCCCGCATTCGACCCGATATTTCAGACCACCGATTTTTTCATTGTGCTGGAAACGTCACGCATCGCGCAAAAATACAAGCGGCACTTTATAAAAACTCCATAGGAAAGGGGCGTAACATCTTGTACGAATGGCTTGCAAAAATCACGACATCGCCGTCTCGCTTGCGCCTTTTACGCTGTGCAGGAACCAAACTTCCGGGATGGCTTGCCTGGCTGCTCTGCGCATTTTGCGCTTTTCTGCTTTATATATGCTCCACGAACCTGCGCGGCCGTATAAAACAAAATATCAGCGAAATTCTGCCACAGCGGAAAAAATATTCTTTATCCTTTCTTAGCTATCGTTATTTCTTTCATTTATTCCGCTTTTTGTTTGAAATAATTATCGATGTGCAACAAACTCCTTCTCGCCAAAAAGTAACGGTAAAAACGGAGGGACTCTATCATCTTGAACAGGCGTTGCGGCTCGGACGCGGCGTAGTGCTGCTCACTCCGCATACAGGCAACTTTTTCGCTTACTATATGTATCTTTCAAAAAAATATCCCTGTTTAACGGTAGCTACCGCAAGCAGCCCGGAACTGTTCCCTCTTTATGAGACATTTAGGCAGATGGGTTGCCGTGGGTTGGATTACGATACGACTCCGCCGCGCGAATTGTGGCGCACTCTTCGTCAACATCTGAAAAAGAACGGGGTCGTTATGCTGCTAGGCGATTTCTTCCGTCCCAACTTTCCACCCGCATACCTGTTCGGAAAACCGACGCGCTGTCCTGCGGGCAGCGTGACGCTGGCCTTGGAAAGCCGGGTGCCTATCATTCCTTTTTACGGATGTTGTACCGGTGGATTCTCCCACCGTATGGTCTTTCTGCCGCCGCTGTTTCTTTATGAACAGTACGCCCCGCAAGAGCGCGAAAAAGCAATGGAAGCTCTGACCCGAACGCTTGAATTTCTTATCCTGCAGGCACCTTCCCAATGGTTATACTGGTTCAACGCGGATGAACGCTGGATTCGTAGGCCTGAAGAAAAACAAGAGGCTGTCAATTGATGCTGGCAGCCTCTTGTCCATTTCAGTTTGTTTTCAATCCAAATGCTTGAATCGCGTTTTCCCGCAGGCGAAACTTCTGTATTTTTCCAGAAGCGGTCATCGGATATTCATCTACAAATTGCACATAATGGGGAATTTTGTAGCGGGCAATTTTACCGTTGCAGAATTCTTTTACTTCTTCTACCGTCATCGTCTCGCCCTCTTTTACTTTAATGCATGCAAGGATTTGCTCGCCGTACAGTTCATCTGGCACGCCGACAACCTGAACATCAAAGATTTTCGGATGCTGGTATAGAAATTCCTCGATTTCGCGCGGATATACATTTTCACCGCCACGAATAATCATATCTTTCAGTCGGCCGGTAATTTTGTAATAACCATTTTTATCAACAGTAGCCAGATCCCCCGTATGCAGCCAGCCTTCGCTGTCAATCGCTTTTGCCGTCTGCTCCGGCATCTTATAGTAGCCTTTCATCACATGCACGCCGCGCGTGCACAGCTCTCCTTGTACGCCTGGCGGCACTTCTTCGCCTGTGGCCGGGTCGATAATTTTCACTTCCACGTGCGGCAATACGCGCCCAACGGTGGTGACACGCTGTTCAATAGTGTCATCCGGACGTGTCTGTGTAATAACCGGTGAGGATTCCGTCTGTCCGTATGCAATGGTAATTTCACTGATGCCCATTACTCCCACCACTTTTTTCATCACTTCAATCGGACACGGGGAGCCGGCCATAATACCCGTGCGCAACGAACGCAAATCAAACTTACTAAATTCCGGGTGGTTTAGCTCAGCAATAAACATCGTCGGTACGCCGTAAAGGGCCGTGCACTTCTCATCCTGTACCGCCTGTAGCACCTTCAGGGGATCAAACGAAATGAGCGGCACCATGGTTGCGCCTGTGGCCATGCAAGCTAACGTTCCCATCACGCAACCAAAGCAATGAAAGAACGGAACCGGAATGCAAATCCTATCTTTCTCCGTAATGTTCTGGCAGGCGGCGACATTAATAGCATTGTTGACAATGTTTTTGTGCGAAAGCATCACGCCTTTCGGGAAGCCAGTCGTCCCGGATGTATACTGCATGTTAATCACGTCATCTGCGTCCAAGCTGCCCTGTATACGCGCAAGTTCTTCGTCTGATACTTCCGCTGCGCGCTCGAGCAAGTCCGCCCATGTAAACATGCCAGGCTTGCGTTCGTCTCCGATAAAAATCACATTTTTTAAGCAGGGAAGGCGCTTTGATTTTAGCTGTCCAGGTTCGCATTCTTTCAGCTCCGGGCAAATTTCGTACATCATATCGGTATAGCTAACCCCCCGGAAAGAGTCAATGAGCAATAATGTTGTGGAGTCAGACTGGCGCAGCAAATATTCAAGCTCTTGTACCCGGTAGCTTGTGTTAACCGTAACGAAAACGGCTCCCATTTTCGCGGAAGCGAACTGAGTAATCACCCACTCCGGCACATTGGTCGCCCAAATGGCGATATGTTCACCCGGCTTAATGCCCAGCGCGATTAACCCTTTCGCTACCTGATTACAAAGCGCCTGAAACTCGGAAAATGTGTACCTCAGCCCCAATTCGGGATAGACAACCGCTTCTTTATCTGGGAACCTGGCAGTCGTCTGATCCATCAATTCCCCAATGGTGATTGTTACCGGCTCGCTCACTTTCATTCCTCCTTCATTTCCCTGGTTTAATTATCTGCAGCCAATTTCGCGAGAGATAACCATGCGCAACACTTCAGAAGTCCCTTCTCCGATTTCAAGTAATTTAGCATCGCGGAAGAAGCGTTCAACCTTATACTCTCTCATATAGCCGTTTCCGCCGTGGATTTGAATCGCCTGGTCACATACCCGCATGCACATCTCCGAGGCGAACAGCTTCGCCATAGCGGCCTCTTTCGTGAATTTACGCCCTTGATCCTTAAGCCATGCTGCTTTGTATACCATGTTGCGCGCTAGCTCAATATTCATCGCCATATCAGCTAACTTAAACTGAATCGCCTGAAACTTGGACAGTGTCTGTCCGAATTGCACCCGCTCTTTGGCGTAGGCAAGCGCTTTTTCGTACGCTCCCTGCGCAATGCCGACCGCCATCGCGCCAATGCCAATGCGCCCGCCATCCAGCACAGCAAGAAACTGTTTGAAACCGTTTCCTTCCACACCGAGAATATTTTCGTGCGGAACGCGTACATCTTCTAAAAACAGTTGGGTTGTATTGGACGCGTGTAAGCCCATCTTTTCGTAATCCGCCACAACAGAAAAGCCTTTGGCGTCCGTAGGCACAATAAAGGCAGTAATGCCGCTTGTGCCTTTGCTTTTATCGGTAACAGCAGTGAGCGCAAGTGCTTTGGCATAACTAGCATTGGTAATGTAGCATTTAGAGCCGTTAAGCACCCACTCATCGCCATCTCTGACGGCTATGGTCCGTGTTCCGCCCGCATCAGAGCCTGCTTGCGGCTCAGTAAGGCCGAACGCGCCCAAGTATTCACCTCGTGCAAGCGGCGTTAAATATTTTTGCTTTTGTTCGTGGGTACCAAACATATTAATCGGCGCGCCGCCAAGCGAAATATGGGCTGAGTAAGTAATGCCTGTGGAGGCGCATACGCGACTCAATTCTTCTACGACGATGGCGAAACTAATGGTATCGGCGCCCGCTCCGCCGTACTCTTCTGGAAACGGAAGCCCCATCAAATCCAACTTCGCCATTTTTTTGAACACTTCAAGTGGAAATTCTCCCGTTTTATCTCTTTCATCTGCGCCAGATTCCACCTCTCCTTCCGCAAAGTCGCGGATTACATTTTTAATCATCCGTTGTTCCTCAGTGAGGTTAAATTCCATGCTCTCCCCAACCTTTCATCAACTATGATTGAGCGCTAGCTCATAATTGTGAACCTAAAAATAAAAACGTTTACATTTCTAATTTATCTTATTTTTCATAATTATAATTATATTTTTTTATTCTACATTTTACTAAGGTTTCCTGCTAACGTTTTCAATTATTTAAGAAAATCGTTAAAAAAAAGCCGGTTTTAGAAAACCGGACAAATACGTGGTTAGTGAAGAGAATACCGATCGCCAAACCAAGGCCACCAGAAATTTTTAAGCGAGAGGAGAAGGAAAGAGGCAATAAATATTTTGAGGTAAAAGAAAGAAAGCAACAAATCTTTGTCAGTCGACGCAATAAACAAAGTGGCGATCTCAGCGCCAAAAAGAGCAAGGATTCCATTAAAAAAAAGGACGGCCGATGTGCGCTGTTGACGGCGTTTCCAGAGCAATCCAAAAGTAAGAAGCAGCATCGCAACCGGAATCCAAAATGCTTCCATTCGCCACCAGGTGAATTGATCGTATACTTCGCAATACGTTATCCATCCGTAAATTCCCTGAAATCCGAGCAACGCGCAAAAAGAAAAGTAACGCTTGCCTGCTGTAATACCGACGATATACCAAATCAGGAAAGAAGCTGCTACATATGAAATAATCTCCATCGCTCCGTATCCATAAAATCCCAGTACATATACCCCACCGAGCGCGAGCAAAACGGAAGCCAATCCGAGAAATACATGACTCGAGACCTTCTGCCGCTTAACAAATCCCAAAATATAAAAAAACAGTGTCAAAAATCCAATCAGCGCCATTTGCATTGTCAAAGTAAAATCGGTAAAATGAAAAGCAAGATAGAATAACACAATAATGAACAAAGCGATGCCTGCCCATTTTGCCTCCGGTTTTGGAACGGAGAATATCGGAAGCGCTTCGAAAGTTACAGTAGTCTCGTTGCGTGTATGTTTAGCGGCGGCCTCGCCTTCCGTATACAGATTAAGCAAAAAATCGCAATACTGGCGAGGCAAAAGATTGTTTGTGCGCCAATACTCAATTTCGGACGTAATTATTTTCTTTTTCTGCTCATTCATCGAACTTCACCTCTCATGCTAATCTGTATCTGCGAGAAGAAAAAAGAAAAAGCCTACGCAGTTCATGCGGCGCAGGCTATCTGCAATCAATAGCGCAAAGGATTATTCTAAGAAGTCTTTCAAACGTTTGCTACGGCTTGGATGACGAAGCTTGCGCAGCGCTTTCGCTTCAATTTGGCGAATCCTTTCTCTTGTCACGCCGAAAACTTTGCCTACTTCTTCGAGTGTGCGAGTTCTGCCGTCGTCTAGTCCGAAGCGTAAACGAAGCACATTTTCTTCCCGTTCGGTCAGCGTGTCAAGCACGTCTTCTAATTGCTCTTTCAGCAATTCGTAAGCGGCAGCATCGGACGGCGCCAGAGCATCTTGATCCTCAATAAAGTCGCCTAGGTGGGAATCATCTTCTTCTCCAATCGGGGTTTCCAGCGAAACAGGTTCCTGTGCGATTTTCATGATTTCCCGAACTTTCTCTGGCGTAAGATCCATCTTTTCGGCGATTTCCTCAGGGGTAGGCTCACGTCCCAGTTCCTGTAATAGCTGGCGAGAAACACGAATTAATTTATTAATGGTTTCCACCATGTGAACCGGAATACGAATAGTACGCGCTTGATCCGCAATCGCTCGTGTAATGGCTTGTCGGATCCACCATGTGGCGTACGTACTAAACTTATAACCTTTCTGGTAATCAAATTTTTCAACCGCTTTAATAAGACCCATATTTCCTTCTTGGATCAGGTCAAGGAACAGCATGCCTCTTCCCACGTAGCGCTTGGCAATGCTGACAACAAGACGCAGGTTAGCTTCTGCAAGACGGCGTTTCGCTTCTTCGTCACCTTGTTCAATCCGCTTCGCCAGTTCAATTTCTTCTTCCGCTGACAAAAGCGGCACTCGGCCAATTTCTTTTAGATACATACGAACAGGATCATTAATTTTTACCCCTGGCGGTACAGATAAATCGTCGAAATTGTAGTCTTCGTGATCTTCACTGTCATCCTGCGGTATAATATCATCGTGATCATCATCTTCTGATTCGTTAATTACTTCAATCCCTTGATCATTGAGGTATTCAAAGAATTCGTCGATCTGATCCGAATCCTGATCAAAGGTGGCCAAGCGTTCCATAATTTCTTTGTAGGTGAGTACTCCCCTTTTTTTTCCTTGTTCAACAAGTTGCTCTTTCACTTGCTCAAGATTCTGTTCCATTTCTGGTTTGCTCTCTGTTTTCTTGGCCATGGTGTTCCCTCCTTCCGGCGCTCTTATCTTTCTTTACTTATTTTAAAGCTCGTTTCAACGGGATGAGTTCCAGACTGATTCGGACTGCTTCCGCTGTGTTTCCCATACGTTCGTATTTCAGCTTTTCCTTTTCCAGCTTTTCTATTTGCATACGCTTTGAGTTTTTTATCACATGCTCCATATAATCTTCCAATATGCGTGGAGACATCAGGTGCGCCTGCACATCTATAGTGGCAAGCTCAGCGGCCTTCTCCACCAGCCGTTTCTCGTCCTGCAGATACGAAATGAACCGGGCCACATCTGGCTTATATCCTTCCGCATAATAGCGATAGAGATGAGCCGCGAGCGCAGCGTGGTCTTCAATGGCAAAGTCAGCGCCGACTTTCGCCTGTACCTGCTCCGCAATTTCCGCACTATGCATCATCAGTACAAGCAAATATTGCTCCGATTTAATGTAGGCGGGCAGCATCGGTTTTTCGGCAACATATCTACTACTATCTATACTATTATTCCATCCATCTTTGAGATTATCCCTGTTTCCTGCCTTTTTTTGCTGTTTAAAAATCTTTCTTTGCTCCTGTTTTATCGCATCGAGCGAAAGGTGAAATTCATCGGCCAATTGACGCAAGTAATGATCCCTTTCCACCGCGCTCGGCAAACGGGATATTTCTTCAAGCGCTTCATGAATGAATTTCATCCGCTCCGTCTCATCGTTCAATGCGTAACGCGAACGGATAACCTGCAAACGGTATGAAGGTAACGAAAAAGCATTTAGCAAAATTTCCTGCTTAAATTTCTCTCCGCCGTGTTGCCGAATATAATCGTCCGGATCCATACCTTTCGGCATCTGCGCCACTTTTACGGTGCAACCCGCGGCAACGAGCAAATCCGCCCCTTTAAACGCCGCTTCAATTCCAGCCTGATCCGAATCATAGCAGAGAATCACACTTTCCGCATTGCGACGAATCAGCCGCGCCTGCTGTTCGGTAAGCGAAGTGCCAAGCGAAGCGATCCCGTTATGCACTCCGGCTTGCCAGGCAGAAATTACATCGACGTATCCTTCAAACAATATGGCTTCCTGTTGCCTGCGAATATGCGCCCGGGCACGATGCAGATTGAAAAGCAATTGGCTTTTGTTGAAAAGAGGAGTCTCTGGACTGTTTAAATACTTGGGCTGTTCATCCCCCAGCGTACGGGCACCAAACGCAACCACCCGTCCCTGAGAATCATGAATCGGGAACATGACCCGTCCCCGGAACCGATCGAATGGTCGGCTGTTTTTGTCTTTTCGGCTCAATAATCCCGCTTCTTCCATCAGAGACAGTGAAAAGCCGCGCTTCTCAAGAAAGTGAGTGATAAAATCCCAGCTTTCCAGGCTGTATCCGAGCCCAAACTCCTCAATTGTAGCAAGTTGCATCTGTCTGTTCAAGAGATAGTTTCGTGCTCGGCTCCCGTGATCCGTATTTAGCAAAAGGTGATGATATAATTTCGCCACAAGGTCGTGAGCGGCCAGCATGCTTTCTTTCCTTTTGCGGGCTTTCTCATTCTCGGATGTGCCTTCTTCTCTCGGTATATCGATCCCTACGCGCTGGGCCAGATTGTGCACCGCTTCCGGAAATTCGAGACCCTCTATTTTCATAATGAAAGAAAACACATTGCCGGACTCACCGCATCCGTAGCAACGAAAAATCTGTTTGTCAGGATGTACAGCGAATGAAGGACTTTTCTCAGAATGAAACGGGCAAAGCCCAAAGTAGTTGCGCCCGGTCTTCTTTAGATGAACATATTGCCCAACAACATCCATAATGTCATTCTGCGCACGCACCTGCTCGATGACATCTTCAGGAATTCTTCCTGCCATGCTCCTCACCTGTACTTCCTATCTTGGCCTTCTTGGTTACTAAAAAGGCAACGGAATAATAATATTCGTCAAAACCTCTTAAATTCCTTCTTCGTTGCACAAAAGTTTTCGTAGATTTTGTCGAAAACACTCGACTTCGTTAGTAGTCAACGGACGCAGCCCTTTCAGCCTTTTCCCGGCTTTAGCCGTTTGCCGCGAAATGTGACGGTTCATAAGCAGAAAAGAGATATTATCTCCAGTATACCCTTTTCCTCTTGTTCCCAACGCTAGACATCCTTTTCCCAAGGCAAGGCAGGCCAACCCATAGTCATCGGTAATAATCAGATCGCCTGCTTTCACACCATTGATAATATACATATCAACGGATTGATAACTGGCATCCACGAAAATCACGCGGGCCAGCGGATGTGACAACGACAAATAGTGGTTATACGAAGAGACAAAAATGACCGTGATTTGCTTCTGCTCAGCCTCTTGAAGAATGACATCTTTCACCGGACAGGCATCAGCATCAACCCATATTTCAGGCTTTATTTTATTCATATCCGTAGTATTCTACATGAATGTTTTTTTTCCTGCACAAAAAATATAGTTTGTCAATTTCGAAAGTTGTCGAAAGTAAAGAAAATGAAGAGAAAGCATATGTTGCTTTGTCATCGTAAAGCAACATATACTTTCTTATGCGACAAAAAAACGCAGCATGAAGGCTGCGCTTTCGCTTTTATTTTTTTATTCCGTTGCGCCGAATGATTTCCATGATAATATTGGCTGTTTCTTCAACGGCTTTGTTCGAGACATCGATGACGGGACAACCAACTCTCTCTATAATTTTGCTTGAATATTCAAGCTCCTGCTTAATACGCTCCATGCTTGCATAGTTGGCTTCCGGCGTAAGACCAAGCGATTTTAGACGCTCGGTACGAATCATATTTAGCTGATCCGCATTAATCGTCAAACCGATGCACCGTTCACTTGGAACAAGAAATAATTCTTCCGGTGGTTCGACTTCCGGCACGAGCGGAACGTTGGCGACTTTCAATCTCTTGTTGGCTAAATACATCGACAACGGTGTTTTGGATGTGCGGGATACGCCAATAAGAATAACATCAGCCCGCAGAATACCGCGCGGGTCACGACCATCATCGTATTTCACAGCAAACTCAATCGCCTCAACTTTGCGGAAATAATCTTCATCAAGCTGGCGAACAAGTCCGGGCTTATTGTTCGGCTCTTTGTTCAAATACATCTGTAGCGCGTCTACCATTGGGCTCATAATATCGACGGCTACCACATTTTCTTCGGCCGCCTTCCGCTTAATGTGTGCTTTGAGCGTGGGAATAACAAGTGTATAAGCGATAATTGCCTTTGATTCAGCAGCAGCCCGGATAATTTCATTCAATGTCCCTTCATCTTCTATGTAAGGAAACTTACGAATTTGCACAGACTGCCCCGCGAATTGGGTGGCTGCAGCCCTTACTACAAATTCGGCCGTTTCACCGACGGAATCGGAAACAACATAAACGGTTGCATCATGTAGAAATGTAGGAAACATGGTTCCTCCTTTGCTATACGTTTATTTCATTGCCCAGCTCCACAAATCCCCGAGTAATCGTTGTTTTCGTCACACGGCCCACCACTTCATACGCATTTTTTCCCGCGTCTTTTGCCGGTCGCACAACCGGAAGGGAGTCAATCTGATAATCAATTAATTTTTTGGCCGCGTCCAACAGGCTATCTTCTGGCGTACAGATAATGATATTAGGCATCCGCGTCATAATAATGCTAACCGGCATATCTTCAAGGTTCTGCTTGCCCAGCGCAGCCCTAAGCAAATCCTTGCGGGAGACAACTCCCGCCAGATGTCCCTTGCCGTTTACAACAAACAAGGTCCCCACATCTTCAAGAAACAAGGTGCATATCGCGTCATATACAGAGCTAGATTCTTTAATAATAATAGGCGGGGCTTTATAGTCTTTCACAATTTTACGACTGACTTCTTCTTTAATCAACTGATTGCTGTCTTTTCCGGTATAAAAATATCCGACTCTTGGCCGTGCATCCAAAAATCCGGCCATGGTCAAAATCGCCAAATCGGGACGCAACGTAGCACGCGTAAGCGACAAACGTTCAGCGATTTGTTCACCTGTAATCGGCCCTTCATTTTTAACAATTTCAATAATATGTTCCTGACGTTTCGTGAGTTCTATGACCGCTCACCTCCTATTTCGGAGATCAATCATGACATACTAATCGTACACTTCTCTACATATAGTATATACTATATAATCCTAAACACGTCCTGCAAGTAATTTTTCGTTAAGAACAAAAAAGGCGCAGAGCGCGCGGCGCTTTTTCACATAATGAAAAACCGAGACGTCTTCTGCACCTTTCTTTCTTGTTTGATTTTTACGCAAAAACAATCTTGCTAAAGTCGGCAAACGCAAAGACGAACGTCGCGATAGAAGCTAAAAGCGCCAGACGATTCGTTTTTATTTTTTCATCTTCTACCATAACCATAACATGGTCAAAGAATGCGTCGATAACAGCTTTTAATTCTCCTATGCGGCTTAAGACCTTGTCAAACTTACGCGCGTCAAGCAGTGCTTCCGCTTCATGCTTGATGGTCTGGAACGCCGTCCATAGTTCACGTTCTTCGCGCGTTTCAAATAGATCCGGATTTACTTCTTTCGTCTCCGCTTTCTGTGCAAGGTTGTTCACCCGGTTAAACGATTCAACGATGCCTTTGAATTCTTCTTCATCGACCTGTGCCATCAGTGCTTCCGCCCGTTCTACCACATCAGTCACACGGGTCGAGTCGGCGCTGAGCACCGCGTCGATCACATCATAACGTACGTGCTGTTCTTGCAGCAAGTTTTTCAGACGCAGCGCAAAAAATTCACGCAAATCCTGCTTAATCTCTTCTTTATCGCGCTTTAACAACGATTTTCCATCAAGAATCGACAGCGCTATATCAAACAGTTCCTCAAGCGAAATGTGAAGCTCTTTGTCAAGCAGAATTTGCACAATACCGGCAGCCTGGCGGCGCAAAGCGTACGGATCCTGCGAACCAGTCGGCACGATTCCAATAGCGAAGCAGCCGACAATCGTATCGAGCTTGTCGGCGATACTCAACACAGCTCCTTCGTTCGTGGTCGGCAAACTGTCTCCGGCAAAACGCGGAAGATAGTGTTCAAAAATCGCACGGGCTACGATCGCGTCCTCACCAGCGAGACGAGCATAGCGCTCCCCCATAATTCCCTGTAGTTCCGGAAATTCGTATACCATTTGCGTGACAAGATCAAACTTGCTGATAGCCGCTGCGCGCGCCAGTTTTTCCTTTTCTACAGCAGATAGTTCCACTTTGGTGGCGATTTCGTCTGAAGCTTCCTGAATGCGGCGAATTTTATCACCAATGGTGCCTAGTTCTTCGTGGAATACAACACTTTCTAGGCGTACCACCGCATCTTCAATTTTCAGCTTTTGGTCTTCCTGATAAAAGAAACGGGCATCAGATAAACGGGCGCGCAGCACTTTTTCGTTGCCGCGAGCTACTGTCTCAAGCGCGCGTTCATCTCCATTGCGAACAGTTACAAAGTGCGGCAAAAGCTCACCTTTATCATTTTGTACCGGGAAATACCGCTGATGCTCGCGCATCGATGTCACAAGCACTTCCTGTGGAATTTCCAAGAACTCTTTCTCAAAGCTTCCCGACAAAACGGTCGGATATTCCACAAGATGGATAACCTCGTCCAGCAGCCCCTCGTCAATCGGCACGTTCCAGCCTTTTTCGGATTCCAGTGCTTTAATTTGCGAAAGAATGCGTTGCTTCCTTTCTTCGGGATCGGCTAGCACATATTGCTCGGCGAGGGCGCTCGCGTAATCTTCCGGCTTTTCAAGCTTTACGGCTTGGCCCAAGAAGCGGTGACCCTGCGTTTCATTGCTTGAGCGAATGCCGGCAATAACCATCGGAATGACGTCGGAACCGAACATCGCGACAATCCAGCGAATCGGGCGGACAAAACGCAGGTCATATGCACCCCAGCGCATATTTTTCGGGAAAGAAAGGCCGGTAATGATTTCAGCAAGCTGAGGCAAAAGTTCCGCCGTCGGCTGTCCCGCTTGGTGTCTGCGGGCGAATACATATTCGGCGCCACCCACCTCTTTTACATACAGATCGTTCGGAGTTAAACCTTTGCCGCGGGCAAAACCGAGCGCAGCTTTTGTCCATTCGCCATTTTCGTCCATCGCGATTTTTTTCGCTGGCCCGCGCAACTCCTCATTGATGTCCTCCTGCTGTTCGCTCACGTCTTTAATCATCACCGCGAAGCGGCGCGGAGTTTCAAAGCTCTTCACTTCGCCGTAGGAAATACGGTTATGATTCAACCATTTTTCCACTTTTTCTTTCAATTGTTCGCACGCGCCGGCAACAAAGCGGGCCGGCATTTCTTCTGTACCAATCTCAAGCAATAGCGTCCTGCTCATTCGCTTAAACCTCCTTCTTCAACATCGGGAACCCGAGCTCTTCCCGCACATGATAATACGTCTGCGCCACTTCGCGGGCCAGATTGCGCACCCGGGCGATATAACCCGTGCGCTCCGTTACACTAATGGCCCCGCGCGCGTCGAGCAAGTTGAATGTATGCGAACATTTCAGCACATAGTCATACGCCGGAAACACCAGCTTTTGCTCCATGCAGCGCTTCGCTTCCGCCTCGTATGTGCTGAATAGATCAAATAACATTTTTGCATCCGATACTTCGAACGTATATTTGGAATGTTCATATTCGGCTTGTTTAAATACGTCACCGTATGTGTAGCCGTTTACCCACTCCAAATCAAACACGTTTTCCTTGTCCTGAATGTAGGAAGCGAGACGTTCAAGACCGTATGTAATCTCGACCGCCACCGGGTTACAATCAATGCCGCCTACTTGCTGAAAATACGTAAATTGTGTGATTTCCATGCCATCAAGCCATACTTCCCAGCCAAGCCCCCAGGCGCCCAGCGTTGGGGCTTCCCAGTTATCCTCCACAAAACGGATATCATGCTCCAAAGGATCAATGCCAAGCTCTTTTAGACTTTCCAGATACAATTCCTGAATATTATCTGGCGATGGCTTCATAATCACTTGAAATTGATGGTGCTGATACAGGCGGTTCGGGTTTTCGCCGTAACGTCCGTCCGCCGGACGACGGGAAGGCTCCACATATGCTACGTTCCACGGCTCCGGACCGATAGAACGCAGGAATGTCATTGGGCTCATCGTACCCGCGCCTTTTTCAACGTCATACGGTTGGACGATGATACAATTTTGCTTTGCCCAAAAGTTCTGCAATGACAAAATAATATCCTGGAAATTCATGATTCGTACCTCTTTTCTTCTATAAAAATTGATATCATGAAGATGGAAAAACAACGTATGGCACACACCTCGCGAGTGTTTCCTCGTTTACGAATAGAGCGAAAGGATATGTTACTTTATCACTATAAAGCAACATATGCTTTCTTATACCAAAATAAAAAGCTCCCGTCTCTATGCAGTATGAGAAATCATACAACATAGGGACGGGAGTCACTCCCGCGGTTCCACCCTATTTGATCGGCTGAATAAGAGAAAAGTTAGAATATATAAGCCGATCCACTCTTACATATAAACACGCTCAGAAGTGCCGTTCACCAGTGTTTGCCGCCGGGCTTACACCATCCCCGACTCGCTATGAGGCCCCCTGTCTGGTTACTCCTCTCCATCATTGCGCGACGTTTATAGCTATCAATTTTGTAGATAAATATAAACATTTTTGAGGTCATTGTCAACTCTCATTCTATATTCTGGTCTGCAAAGCCAAGCTGGTCTATTTGATCGAGAAAGCGACGCGATTTCAAATATAGCCCCGTGCAGTCTTCAAGAAATGCGTACAATATACGGCGCAACTGTCGCTTCGTTTCCAGTTTGACCCGGACGTTACCAAGCTGCGGCATGTTCATTTGCTGTAGCAGGCGCAAAATTTTTACCGTGCCAGGGCTGGCAACGATAAGCGAAGGGTCATCTTCTCGTTGACAGGACTGGCAAATAAAACCACCTTCCTGAATGCTGACGAAAAATGGGGCATCCTTCGTTCCGCAATTCATACAAGCATGAAATTGAGGCCGACACCCGGTCACGTAGAGCATTTTTATTTCGAACAGACGTGCGATGATTTCAGGATCTTTGCCTTCCTCCATCCACTTTAGGGCATACAGCATCATCTCGAATAAATATTGGTTTGGCTCTTTATCCTCGGTTAGACGATCCAGCAATTCCGCTAAGTATACCGCATACGCCGTTTTTACTAAATCTCCGCGGATGGCACGGAACGAATTCAACAGATCTCCCTGCTGAAGCGAACCCATGCCTGAGCCGATTTGATAAAGAAAATAGCCGTACGTAAAAAGCTGCGATACGGCTGTAAAGCGACTTTTCGATTTTTTTGCACCACGGGCCATCAGGCTAATCTTACCGGCCTCACGCGTATAAACAGTCAAAATTTTGTTCGCTTCCCCATAATCGGTGGTGCGGACAACGATTCCTTCCGCTTTTCCAATCATTCCTTCATTCCCCTCTGCTGGCGCTATTCTATACTTCCGTAAGAGAAGGCTGATCTACACCAGCGATGTTCTCAGGCTCTGTAAGCTCTTCCAGGAATAAAGCATCGTCATGCTCCGTATACAGCAAGTAGGCATCAATACTACCTGTCTGGGCAAAATAATGCCAATAAAAGTCTTTGAGCATTTGTATCCATCCTTTCGGAGAAGATAAGCAAAGCATGAGTGACGAAACTTTATTCTTATCATAACCCGGTGCCGCATGCGCTATCCGTTGGAACATTTACCAGAAAACCGATTACTCTTCATCATAAAACCCGAAGTTTCTGAACAGATTCTCCTGATTGCGCCAATCTTTTTTTACCTTAATCCACAAATTGAGATATACTTTTGTCCCAAGCAAACGCTCGATATCCTCACGTGCCCGCATGCCGATTTCTTTTAGCATGGAGCCTTTCTTACCAACCAAAATGCCTTTTTGCGAAGGTCTTTCCGTATAAATTGTAGCATAAATGTCGACAAGATTCTCATTATCCTCACGCGGTTTCATTTGTTCAATTACCACAGCGATGGAATGCGGCACTTCCTCACGGGTTAAATGGAGGATTTTTTCGCGAATAAGCTCCGCAACAACAAACCGCTCCGGGTGATCTGTAATTTGATCCGCCGGATAGTATTGCGGACCTTCCGGCAGCCGCTCAAGCAACTGTTCCATTAAGCGGTTTACATTGTTGCCAAGCAACGCGGAAACCGGCACGATTTCCACAAACTCATACTTCTCCTTGTATTGATCAATAAACGGAAGCAATTCGTCCGGGTGCACTTTGTCGATTTTATTGATAACCAAATATACAGGAGTTTTGACTTGTTTAAGCTTCTCGATAATATACTCGTCGCCCGGCCCGAATGTTTCCGACGCGTCGACGAGAAACAAAATCATATCCACTTCACGTAGCGCGTTTTCCACTGTACGGTTCATATAGTTGCCGAGCTTTGATTTCGGTTTGTGCACGCCCGGCGTATCGATGAAAATAATCTGCCCTTCTTCCGATGTGTAGACGGCGCGGATTTTATTCCTCGTCGTCTGGGGTTTATCTGACATAATCGCAACCTTTTGTCCAACGATGTAGTTCATCAGTGTTGATTTCCCGACATTCGGGCGACCAACAATAGCAACAAATCCTGACTTGTATCCTTTTTTATCCATTCAAATCCTCCTGGTTAAATGCTCCTGGCAGCAGTTCCGCTACCCTTACGACTTTTATCTCTCCTTTTATGTTACTCATAATTACTTCCATCTGCGGCGGGCACAATTCGAAAATCACCTGACGACATGCCCCACAGGGTGAACAGGGTCCTGGCGTATCCGCGACGACGGCCAGCCGCTCGAATTCATGGTCACCTTCCGCGTACGCGGCAAACAAAGCGGTTCTTTCCGCGCAATTGCACACTGAATAAGCAGCATTCTCAATATTACACCCGTGATACACCTTGCCGTCTTTTGTCAAAAGCGCGGCCCCAACTTTAAAATTGGAATACGGCGTATACGCTTTTTCACGCGCCTTGAGCGCTTCCTGTACAAGAGCTTGATTATCCATCATCGGTCATCCTCCTTTTTTTCCGGGCGAAAAATCTGGGCCACAAGCCACAGTACAAAGATATACATGCCTGCGACCGTGAGAAAAAACGCAGCGCTATCCCGATCCCTTATATGGATCATTCTCCTTTCCCCATTCTGTATAAACTGCCACAAAGGTTCAAAAAAAACATATACTCCTACAAGTATGGAAAGGATGGCGGCGAACAGCACGGCGCCCGCAGCCGCATCCTTGGCGACTTTGGCCAAAGGGTGGCGCTTCTCGCCCACCACCAAATCGACGGTTTTTTCAATTGCAGTATTTACCGTCTCCAAAATTAGCACAAGAAAAACAGAAAAAAAGACCAGCAAAACATCCCCTTTCGGGACAGCCAAAAACCATCCCAAAAAGAGCACAAGCAACGCCATGACAACATGGATTTGCATGTTTCGCTGAGTCTTCACAGTATAGCATATTCCACGGGTAGCATGGCCCAAGCTTCGCTTTAATCGCTGCCATTCATTTCTCATCCGCATGCACCTAGTCGCGCGTGAGACGCACCCGATTCAAAATTTCTTCCTGCCGCCCGAACATTTCTTTTTCCTGCTCTTTTGTCTCGTGGTCATAGCCAAGCAAGTGCAAAAAGCCATGCACGGCAAGAAACCCCATTTCCCGTTCAAAAGAATGACCGTATTCTTCGGCTTGCTCCTTCGCTTTCGGTACAGAAATAATAATATCTCCAAGCATATTTGGCATCTCTTCCATGTCTTCGCCAAGGAAAATCTCCATCTCGTCTTCCCCTGTCTCGTTCATCGCAAACGAAAGTACGTCGGTCGGACGATCAATACCCCGGTATTCCCGGTTCAGCTCGTGGATGCGTTCATTGCCAACAAACGTGACGGTTACTTCCCCATCCACCTCTTCCACGCGGGCTGCCTCTGTAAGCGCCCGGCTCACAAGATCAAGCACATTTTCCGGTACTTTCGGAACATATTCCTGGATAAATTCGATCTCTATACTCATGCTTGGTTCACCGCCGCCTGTTTATCGTCCGGATACTCAATCCGGTTGTGGAAAAAGCCATGCAATGTCTCGCAAATCGTGCGCGTAATGATCTCCAGTTCTTGCATCGTCAAATCACATTCGTTAAACTGCCCATCTTCCAAACGGTCTGCAATAATCCGGCGCACAAGCTGCTCGATCCGCTCTGGTGTCGGCCTGGAAAGCGAACGAACAGCTGCTTCAACACTATCGCAAATGCCGACAATCGCCGTCTCCCTTGTCTGTGCTTTCGGTCCCGGGTACCGGTATTCTGACTCAAGCACCGACGCGTCAGACATTTTCGCCGCTTTATGGTAGAAATACTTCAAAAGCGTCGTACCATGGTGTTGCTGTGCAAAATCAATAATTTGCTTCGGCAGTTTATGCTCCTCAAGCATGCGTACACCATCCTCCACATGTGCGATAATAATGCGCTTGCTAAGCGCCGGGGATAACGTATCATGCGGATTATCACGATTCATCTGATTTTCAATGAAGAAGTGCGGACGCTTCATTTTGCCGACATCGTGATAATACGCTCCGACACGTGCCAAAAGCCCATTTGCGCCCACCGCTTCGCATGCCGCTTCCGACAGGTTTGCCACCATCATACTATGATGATACGTTCCTGGCGTCTCCATTAACAGACGACGCAAAAGCGGTTGGTTTGGATTGGATAGCTCAAGCAAGCGCATCGGAGATAAAATGCCAAACATCCCTTCAAAAAACGGCAGAAAGCCGATCGTCAACACAGCCGCCAGCACACCACTCAGGGCGCCAAATGCATATGCATTAACAAGTTCACGCCATGTCACCGTGGAAGAGACGAGCAGGTACAGCGCGGAAATAATCGCTATATTTACCATCGAAACGATAAATCCCGCCTGCAAAATCCGCGACCGCTTCGTCGCTTTGCCGAGCGAGTACGCCCCTGCCACTCCGCTTAAAAATCCGTAGAACAAATAGCGAAAATCCACAGGTAGTAAGCTCTCATAATTGAACACGATGCCGGCTACAAACGCGAATAATAGGCTGCAAACGACCGCAAGCTGCGTATCCAGCAAAATTGCGATAAGCATGGAGCCGAGCGCAACCGGCACCCCGTAGCCCGGCGAGAAAAAATCGACCGTCTGGCCCGCACTTATAATTTTCATAACCAGAATGTTTAAGAAAATAATGAGTGAAAACATTAGAATGTGCGTATTGTTTTTATACACATTCCGGTGCGCTTGTGCCATATACATCGCAAGAAAAGCAACGAAAAACGTGACAAACAGCGCAAGCCCGAGAAGCGGACGTTTGCTTGCATTTTGCTCCAGTAACCCCGCCGCATCCAGCTTTCGGTACACTTCCTCAGAGATATACTGATCCTTTTCTACCAGCACTTCTCCCTTATAGATCATGACTGGCTTTACGGAACGGCGAACGGATTCTTTAAGGGCGTTGGTCGCCTCCTCATCGATCGTCAGGTTCGGCACAATGCTCGCCATCGCGACCTCTCTCACTACTTTACGCACCTTGCTATCAAGATCCGCAAGTACGATCTGCTGATTTACTCGCTGCTGTACAAGTTCCGGGTTCGACGTAACTTTTTCATCGACCCCTTTCTGCATAATTGAAATAACAACCTTGTTCGTTTCTTGGGCCGCTGCATGTAATGCCGGAACCGGCAGCGTCAGAAGCGCCTGCAACGTTTCTGCTGACAGGGCAAACGGAACGTTTTCTTTGAATTCTTTCAGTCGGGCTTCCGGTGTTAACTCCTGCTTCGCTTGCAATTCGCCCGCTTTTTTGAAAATATAAGTGACCAGTTTTACCTGATGGGTCGTAATGTTATCGTTGCGCGAGTAGACTGGTTGCACTTCGCTAGCCGCCTTGGTCCGCGCCTGCTCGGTCGCCTCAGTGTCTTCCACCGTCACCGGGGCGGTCAGCGTAACATCGCTTACCGTATTTACACGCAAATCAAACGTTTTGGGCAGTACATCCCCCATAAGGGGGAAATAAACCATTAACCCGAGAAGAACAAACAGCAACCGGCGAATGGTCGCACTTGTCTTCCAAGATTCGGGAACAAAAAGATGCAGCCGCCTTAGTCTCCATTTCATATCATACAACCCCTTTTAGCGAGATTCCTCGTCCTCCTGTTCATAGGCGGTAATAATCTTCTGCACCAGCGGGTGACGAACCACGTCCATTCCGGTTAAACGCACAAAGGAAATCCCGTCGATTCCTTCAATCTTTCGACACGCGTCCTGCAAGCCAGATTTCTTTCCGCGCGGCAAGTCCACCTGAGTCACATCTCCAGTAATGACCATTTTCGAGCCAAAACCAAGGCGCGTCAAAAACATTTTCATTTGTTCGGGTGTTGTGTTCTGTGCTTCATCGAGAATGATAAACGAATCGTCAAGCGTGCGGCCCCGCATATATGCCAGCGGCGCGACTTCAATAATGCCCCGTTCCATATACTTCATCATATTTTCTGTGCCCAGCAAATCCTGGAGCGCATCATACAGCGGCCGCAAATATGGATCCACTTTCTCCTGTAAATCTCCTGGCAAAAATCCGAGATTTTCTCCCGCCTCCACAGCCGGGCGGGTCAACACAATCCGCTTTACTCTGTTGGCCTTGAGCGCATTCACAGCCATCACGACCGCAAGGTACGTTTTACCCGTACCGGCTGGGCCAATGCCAAACACGATATCATTTTTCTTGATCGCGGTAATGTAGTGGCGCTGTCCAATCGTTTTGACGCGGATTTGCTTTCCCTTTACCGACGTAGCGATCGGTTGATCATATAGCTCCATTAATTCTTCAAGCGCGTCTTCCTTAGACAGTTGAATCGCATACAACACATCCTGCAAGGATAGCTTTACACCACGGCGCAATAGGGATGACAGCACTTTAAGCAGACGCACATTACGATCCACTTCCTGCGGCAAGCCGGAGATGGTAATTTCCTCACTTCGAGCGAAAATGTGCGCAGGCGTGGCATTTTCGATTTCTTTCAAGTACGAATCGTGCGGGCCGAATAGTAAGCTGGCTTCTTCCGCACTCTCAAGACGTATCGTTTTGCTTGTCTCTTCTACGTGCAAAAGACCTCATTCTCCTTCGTAAGTAATAGGCTGTTCAGCTGCGATATCTTCAACTACGACAAAATAAATCTTCATATAAACTTTACCATTGTCTTGCTTCTCGTGCAAAACTTTTTCCGTCTTGACATACCCTCCTTTTTTTAGACGTTTTTCTAAATTCTCGCGTGCATATTTTTTTCCGATTTCTATTGCTTCCTTTTCTGTCAGGCTCACTTCAATCATTTGGCGTTGCCGAATGATCTCTTTTTTTACACCGAGCGGCAAGGCCGCTTTTCCGATTGTAAGCCAGCTTGTATCTTCCGTTTTGGTGGATTGGGCATACGGTTCGGCAGCGAACCCCTGGATTTTGACGGCATGTTTTCCAAACATAAGATAGCGGTTCGTATAGCTTTCCCCGGTTAATACGAGGCGCTTTTGTTTCAGAGGAACCATAACGGTCGATTCATACCACGTCTCCCCTTCCACCCGACCTGTCGCCGGTACGAGCACCGTTTGTTCCCCGTCACCCAACACGCCGGAGATAAGAATGTCTCCCGGCTTCACCAAATCATTCGGCCGCACCATCTGGCGCCCTTTTTCAGCGAAAATAGAATGCACAATCGCTTTCTTTGTAGCGATAATATGACGCGGCCCGAAATTTTCCTTCTTTTCGGGCAATACTTTTTCGACAACGCGGATAAGCGCTGTCGTGCCTTTCATTTCAAAACCGATCCAAGAAGCTTGCGGAATTTTCTTCATTAGTTCTCGCTGCATTTGCTCGGCGGAAGGCAGACGAAAAATTAGCGCGCCGCGTTTAATCCCAAACTGTTCGGCCACCTGCTTTATCTGCTGAGAAGAAATTTTTTCATTGCCAATCACTTGCACACTCCATACTACGTTAGACAGGAAGTAAATTCCTATAAAGAAAATAAGCACGCCCGCGACGAACATAGAGCGCGTCCACATTTTGTGCAACAAAAAAGGAAAACCGACGCGTCGGACAATATAAATCCGGCATCCGGTTTCTTTTAAAAACGGCCTGAGCTGATAGAAACTTTCGAGAGGAATGCTCAAATAAGCTTCCTCTGCACTCCGGCGGATATCCCAAACATAGATGCCTTGTCCGACAATGCGGTTCAAAAAACGCTCAAGGCGTTTGCCGCGCACTTTAAGAACAAGGTATCCTTTAAGCCAGCTTCCCCCTTGATTCATACCCGTCTCCCCTTTCCCTATTCATCAAGAAACACGACTTGGTGAATGGTTCCTTCTACAAGCACTTCCTCCTGCAATATCATGCGAATGATCAAGTTCTTCCCCCGGATTAAGAGCTGTCCTTTCGTTAAAAGCAAGCGGAGTTCCTGATTGCTGAACCAAAGGACTCCGCGATGGTTTTCAATATACATCTGCAGTTGGCCAATCATGGTAATGCGCGGCATTTCCATCGTTAAGTCCTGCGGCACATCCAGCACACCGGTAGCAATCCGCCGCCATTTTTCGCTCCATTTTTTCACCCGAAAGGCCCCCCTTTTCCGCATCCGGACCTAAAAGAAAGATGCATAGTCTCTACCTTCACGATATGCGTAAAAGACAAAGAATATGAAGACAGAAAACGCAAAAACCCCGCATGCGTAATGCATGCGGGGTCATGATCCATCGCTACATTTAAGATAAAGATTCCTGAACAATTTTATTGACCAAGCTTCCGTCGGCGCGCCCTTTCACTTTTGGCATAAGTGCGCCCATAACTTTACCCATGTCTTTCTTCGAAGAAGCACCGGTTTGCTCAATCGCTTCCTTAACGAGCGTACGAATTTCATCTTCGCTTAATTGTTCAGGCATATATTCCATCAATATTTTAATTTCATCACGCGCGGATGTTGCAAGGTCGTCACGACCAGCTTTTTCGAATTCTTGGAGGGAATCGCGTCTTTGCTTCAGCTCACGAGTCAAGACAGTAAGCACTTCATCGTCAGACAGTTCTTTGCCCTGATTAATCTCCTCGTTTTTAATCGCGGATTTCACCAGGCGGATGACGGAAAGTTTGAGCTTGTCTTTATCTTTCATCGCTTGCTTCATGTCATTTGTCAGACGATCGATGAGTCTCATTAATTATTCCTCCTAAAACTTGCGCTTACGAGCCGCCTCGGACTTCTTCTTGCGTTTGATGCTCGGCTTCTCATAGTGTCTACGCTTTTTCAGTTCCGCAAGAACGCCGTCCTTGGAGCAGTCACGCTTGAATCGACGCAGCGCTTGGTCTAACGACTCATTTTTACGTACACGAACTTCTGCCATTTATTTCCCCTCCCTCCGCCTTAACCATCAGTGACGACCCAATGAAAGAAAAGGTTCTCCAAAAGCCGTCAAAAAATATTATATTACACAGGCATAAGCTGGTCAACCTTGAGCCTCCTTTTTTATCTTTTCCTCAGACAGGTTATTCAAAACCTATTCTTTGCCCACAATCGCGCTATAATGAATAATGATGGGAAAGAAAAAGACGAACCGGGAGGACATCATTTATGTTTACCGTAAAAGAGATTATGGAGATTACCGCGGGGGAACTGCTTGCGGGAGATCAGAATACTGTTATTACATCCGTTCACTTCGATTCCCGCCAAATAAAAGAAGGCGCCCTATTTGTGGCGCTGACCAGCGGGGCAAGAGACGGTCATGACTTTCTTGTGAACGCCGCAGCAGGCGGAGCCGTCGCCGCTTTCGTGTCAGACCGCGCGAAAGCGCTGAGCGCCGGATTGCCCAGTACGTTTGCGCTCATCTTCGTAAAAGACACGGAAAAAGCATTCCAGCAAATCGCCCGCATATACCGTAACCGTCTGACCATACCGATCGCCGCAATTACGGGAAGTAACGGCAAAACCACCACCAAGGATATTCTGGCCCACCTATTGTCAGGGCAAAAGAAAGTATATAAAACATACAAAAACTTCAACAACCATCTTGGTGTTCCGCTCTCGCTCCTGCAAATTACGCCCGACACCGAAGCGGCGGTGCTGGAATTGGGAATGAATCACGCGGGGGAAATTGATTTTCTCGCCGGAATAGTGCGTCCAACGTATAGCGTAATTACAAACGTAAACGATGCGCACATGGAATTCTTCGAATCCAAGGAAATGATCGCCCAGGCAAAAGGGGAAATTCTCGGCCATACCGACCCGGACGGATTCGCTTGTTTAAATCAGGATAATGAACTGGTAGCCAACCTCGCGCATCTGAACCCGGGCAAAACATATTTTTACCATGTACAGCGCGCAGGTGAAAAATCCTGTACAGCTGACATTACCGCTTCGAACCTTTCATTCGACGAAAACGGCAGCCGCTTTGTGGTAACGATGAACGGAGGTGAACCATTTGAATGCTTCATGCCGCTGTTCGGTGAACACAACATTTCCAACGCGCTCCCCGCGATCTTTATCGCAATGCATCTTGGCATCTCCCGCGACGAAATCATCAAACAGCTTGCGACGCTTACGATTTCCGCAATGCGCTTTGAACGCTTGGAAGGAGCGAACGGACTGCTGGTAATTAATGACGCATATAATGCTAGCCCGTCTTCCATGGTCGCTTCTGTCGAAACGTTCCTTTCCATCTATCCGGATCGGAAAAAAGTGCTGATACTCGGCGATATGTTCGAATTGGGAGCGCAAAGCGAAGCGTATCACCACGAAGTCGGTAAGAAGCTAAAAGAACTGGACAAAGAATTTGAGCTTGTCGCCATCGGCAAAGATGCGAAACACCTAGCGAAAGGCTACGGACCAGAAGCGAGATATTTCGTGGACAAGGACGAAGCCGCCGCTTATCTGGAGCGATTCAAAAGCAACAATTATGCCGTGTTGCTGAAAGCATCGCGTGGAATGCATCTGGAAACATTGCTGGATATATTGTGCTAAATAAAAAAGCGAAGCCGGGCCTGCGGGATGATCCCGCAGGCCCGGCTTTTTTGCTAGTATCAATCATTAAATTGTTCCGCGACAAGCTCATTCGCTTTCTTTTCTTCATAACGCTCAATGCCAAATTGAATCAAGCGATCGATAAGCGCCGGATACGACACACCAGCCTCTTTCCAAAGCATCGGATACATGCTAAACGCCGTAAATCCAGGTACTGTATTGATTTCGTTAATATAAACCACATCGTTCGCTTCATCCCAGAAAAAATCCACGCGGGACAGGCCACTGCAATCAAGCGCTTTGAACGCTTTAACCGCCATCTCTTTCATTCGCTCCACTACACTTTCCGGCACATTGGCCGGAATGTCAAGACGTGTGCCGTTGCTTTTATATTTCGCTTCATAGTCATAAAACTCATTGCTTGATGTGATTTCTCCGACAACCGATGTCGCGGGCTCGTCATTCCCTAACACGCCAATTTCCAGCTCACGGCCCGAAATAAATGCCTCCACAATAATTTTCCGGTCAAAGCGCGCCGCAAAGCGAAGCGCTTCTTCTAATCCGGCGCGATCCTTCGCTTTGCTAATGCCAACGCTTGAGCCCATATTCGCCGGCTTAACAAAGCATGGCAGACCTAGCTCCGCTTCGATTTTATCGCAAATTGCCGCCATATTCCGTTCAAGCTCGCTACGCAAATAGCTCTGATATTTGCACTGCCGCAGCCCTGCGCTTGCAAACACTTCTTTCATTACCACTTTATCCATGCCGACCGCGGAACTGAGCACACCACAACCAACATAAGGTACACCGATGATTTCTAAAAATCCCTGCAACGTACCGTCTTCACCGTTCGGCCCGTGGATAACTGGAAAAATCACATCCACCATATTTTTAAGAGCAAAAACATCCGGCGCCTGATGAGAATCAAGAGAAAAACGAAGCTCATCCACATGCGCTAGTTCCTTTTCGATCCACGGTCCTTGAACCCATTGGCCAGTTACATTAACATAAATCGGCAACACATCATAATGCGTTTTATCTACCGCATTAATAACAGACAGAGCCGTGTGAATTGACACCTCATGCTCGCTTGATTTTCCCCCGTAAATCACGCCTAGTTTTCGTTTGTTTGACACCCGTAACGTCCTCCTTCATTACTCTATCGCACAGCCTATTTCCCGTGCTGAAAAAGCAGGCCATTGCCTACGTTTTTCGCTTCTTCATCCTATGTACAAATAAAATTTCGTGCAACGTATTTATCATATCAGTTTTTCGAGAGCATGAGGGCATTAATATTTTCGCAATTTACGAAGGCTTAACAAACATGAAATCAATCCGCCGCTCTTGTTGAAGCAACCGATTCGCCAAATGGCAGAATTGTAATGTTGTGAACTTGTTATGTATGTTCTTTTGTTTCAATGTATAACGTGAAAATAAATTTTTTTACATTCAATCGTACGCGAGATCCGTCTTCATTTTGTTCAATCTCCCGCATTTTTTGTCTGACATCAGCAAAATCAAAATATTTGGAGGCATACATTTCAAACTTTGGATTGCTGTAATCCTCTAAGCCAAGCGAAGCGATATTTTGCAGGGCCCGCGCCACCGTGCGACGGATTCGCTGCTCCATCGCTCTTACCTCCCGCTGTACGTCAGCAGCATTTCTGTATGTTGCATACTCGGTAAAGATTTCTTTCAAAGACGGCAATTCACGCACCTGCTCATTTTTATACCGCTTAAGCAGATATTCGATAAGATGAATCAAATCCTGACTCCCCGATTCGCCGAGAATACCAAAATCCGCCAGAACACTGCGAATAAAAGGCGTGGCCCGATCTTCCGGCGGCTCTTTCGGCAGCTTATCGAAAAGGGAAAGCGTATGACGAATTCCTTCAAGGGAGCGTTCTAACCGAATATGTTCCATGACTTTCTTAATAACTGAAATTACTTCAATCCGATTAATCGGCTTATGGATGAAGTATTCCGCACCTTTGCTGTATGCCTCCGCTACCATATCTTTGTGCTCCACCTGCGAAATCATAATAAATTTACCTTCATACCCCATCTCCTGCAGACGGGAAATGGTTTCAATGCCATCCTGTTTCGGCATCAACAAATCGATCAGCACGATATCGCAATTCTTTAAAATAATACTCGCTTCCGCACCGAGACCGTCTTCCGCTTCTCCCACCACATCGCCCAGATCTTCGTATTCAATTGCGTTATGAAGCATTTTACGGGAAGATGGATCATCATCAATAATGAAAAAACGAAATCTCACACGCTCACCCCCACAACCTATGTATCGGAATTGAAACTTCAAATACGGTTACTTCTGAAATTTGTCCTTGCACCAACCTTATCGTTCCTTCGAAGCTTTCTACCACATCTTTCACGTGTGCAAGCCCAATACCCGTAGAAGCATTGCCCTGTTCGTCATATTTCGTTGTATAGCCGGGCTTAAAAATAAACGCCTCGTCTCCGGGCATAATTCCTGTGCCCGTATCGCTTATCCGGAATACAAGACGCCTGTCCCGCTCATATGCGCGGACAGCTATCGTACCCGTCTCCTCAATCGCTTCCACCGCATTGGAAAGCAAATTGTTCAGCACAGAAAGCAACGAATACACATGTCTGGTCGTAAGGGACGTTTCCACTTCATTTTGGAATGAAATGTCTTTTCCCAGCATACGCGCATATTTTTGATTGGCGTTGAGAACGAGACAAACAATTTCCGCGATGGTCAACTCTTTTACGATCTGCTCCTGCTGAATGATTTTGCTTACTCCGCTCAAAATCCGCTGCGAATCTTTTTTAATCTCATGCACTTCTTCCGCGATGCTGAGCGCGCAGCAGGAAAGCGGCGGGTCGAGTTCAGGCAGATTTCCTTTGGCCTCCTGTTTTTTTAACTCGCGATATAAATTATAGCTGTTCCGCGTTGCTTGTTCGATGTGGCCCATTACCTTCTTAAGATATAGTGCCTCTACATGCAAGTCGCTGCTAATCATTAGCATTTTTTCAAAGCGCAATTGTTGTTCGCGGCTTATCTCGCGCAAATGTCGCATTTGGATAATGGAAAAAAAACCTACGATAAAAAAGCTGCGTACAAATGCAAGAATAAGCAGAAAAAACGGTGGCCACGGCGGAAAAGAAAACGGAACGCCATAGGAGATAAGGATTTTACGCACGATAAGCTCCAGCATATTTCCAGAAAAATCGGCTACCACGCCGAGCGCTCCCAGCTTCAAGAGAGCTTGCAAATAATTCCAGAATCTACCCACCCAAAGTATGAGAGCAAAAAACAGGTAAAACGCAAGCGAAGGTACATGAATAAACGCGCTTTCATATAACCGAAATCCGTCACCCAGAGCCATGAAATCAAGCCAAATACGGAATAAAACCACTGCGCTTCCCATCAATAGAGAAGCAAACAAAATCGGTATTTCACGAAACCATATCAACCAGAAAAAAAAGATACCGCTACCAAAACTAATGCGAAAATCACTGTGAAACGGCTGATATTTCAATTCGCCCAATAACATAGTGGTCGTTACCATAATAACGATTATCAAAGCTTTGTTACGCATGACCGCGCTCTTCCCTTCTACAGAAAAGAAGCCCCTCAAGCAAGGGCCTCTATCATATGCATCCGCGCAGGCAGAGCCCATCTTCCATTCTCCTGCTTCATTGTACGACAGTTTTAATGGTTATAAGCACAAGCCCGATTAAAAAGCCGCACAGCGCACCGTTCACCCGAATCCACTGAATATCTTTCCCAATTTTTTGTTCCATCATTTGAATAAGCGTTTCGTTATCCAGCTTATCCAAGTTTTCACGAACAAGACTACCGATTTTCGAATGGTTCTGATCCACCAGCACGGCAATCTGCTGCTGTGTCCAATTTTCAAATCGAAGCATCATTTCTTTATCCGCGCGCAATGTAGCAAGCAAACGCGAAAGGAACGGAACCGCGTATTGAGCCGAATAGGCATCGCTGCCTACGAATGCCAGCGCCTGTTCGCGTAAATCCTGGGCAATATCCGCCAAACGTTCACGCAAACGCGCTTCTTCGATGAAACTGTCCTTCCATTGTTCGACGATGTGCAACAACTCCTCATTTTCCCGTGCTATCTCCAACTCGCGGCGTGCATAGGCCAGAATCGCTTGCCTGTTTTTGTTTTCTGGCCGGCGCAAATCATCGCTTATACGCAGCAATAAATTTTGCAACACACCGCCCAATTTTTCCTCGTTGAGCATGCCGGTAAACGATTTTAAGGCAAACTGCATAAATCCGTCCAATTCAATGTTATCAAGCGCGCGCAACGCTAAGGAGCCCAGCTTATGACGCGCCTCGCTTCGTACTGTCCACTCGCCCACTTTCCCAAGCAAAAAATCAAACACTTTCTCTTCATAGCGCCCGTCCAGTACCTTATTGATCAAGCGGCGCAATAGATCAGCCATGTTCACGCTTCTGGCATATTCCTTGAGTTTTTGCTCAATGATCGGAAACACCGGTTCTATATCAATATTGCGAACAACCTGTTCGCTTACCGCCCTTAGCGCGCTTTTAACCTGCGGGGAAGCAAGCTCTTTTTCAAGCATATCGAGCACTTTTTCGGTAATATTCACTTGCTTTATTTTTTCTTCGATGCTTGCTTTGTTCAGCCAGTCATTTTCCAAGGTATGAACAAGCGCATCTGTAATCCGTTTGCGGTTTCTCGGCAACAGCGCCGTATGCGGAATTTTCAGCCCCAGCGGATGGCGAAACAGCGCAGTGACCGCGAACCAGTCCGCCAGGCCGCCAACTAGTCCCGCCTCAAATCCACCTTGTAAAATTCTGGACCAAAGCGCGTCCGGAAACGGCAACGTAGCAGCGAAGCCGGCTGCCATCACGCCGAGTGAAACACTTGCGATATGTTTTGCTTCTCCTGACATTCATCTTCCCTCTTTACTGTTTTACTGGCAGTTTTCATATCAAGCTTACCACAAACGGCACACAAGCTTACAACAATTTTCTCTATGGGCATGAACGGAATGATGGCTAAAGTGTTTCTTACACATGAAAAAAGCCGACTTCGCTCTATTGAGCGAAATCAGCCAGTTATACCTAAAACGGAGGGCGGTTCAACCACTGGCCGCCATCCATCGTGATACATTCACCATTTATATATTCTGCTTCCGGTGACAAAAGAAAATACGCAAGATTCGCAATTTCCTCTGGCTGTCCCAGACGTCTGAGCGGTACGCTTTCCAGTGTTCTGCGCGCAGCTTCTTCCGATTCCCACAGTCGCGCTGCACCCCCGGTATTGTCAATCGGTCCCGGCGCAATCGCATTGACACGAATGCCATACTTTTTGCCCCATTCGACAGCAAGCGTTCTTGTCATAGCCATAACTCCTGCTTTGGCCGAAGCTGAATGGATAACACCTTCCCCCGCCAGCCAGGCGTACGTGGCCAACATGTTTAGAATACTACCTTTATGTCCGGTAGCAATCCATTCTTTGCCGACCGCCTGCGAACAATACCATGTTCCATTAAGTACAATATTAATTACCGCATTCCAACCGTTAATCGAAAGCTCCTCGGCCGGACAAATAAAATTTCCTGCGGCGTTATTCACAAGAAAATCGATTTTGCCGAATGTCTGTTTTGTTTCATCCACCATGCGTTGGACGTCTTCCGGATTGCGCACATCCATCTGCACACATAACACTTGTCCATCCGTCTGCTCAATTTCCTGCCTCGTTTTTTCCAAATTGTCTGCATTGCGCCCTGTAATGACGACAAACGCCCCTTTCTCCGCAAATTTCTTTGCCATCGCCTTCCCCATCCCGCTGGAACCTCCGGTAACGATCGCTACTTTCCTGTTCATCATTTCCCTCCCTATTTTTTAGAATTATATTAATTTTATACTGAAATGAACAAAAATGAAAATGAATAAACAATCATTTAATGTATGATATTAAAAACCTTCCCAGCAACCATTTGGCCGGGAAGGTTTCCTTTACTGTATTCCACCGTTCTTTTCTACAATTTGAAGTGCCGAATGATGTTTTTCCTCTTCAACTACTATAGTCAACAGTATATCACGTCCTATTGTATCGTCCTGTCCTCCATCGCTCATTCCGCTGGCACCTACATCTGCTGCCAATAACACCCCTGCATCTCGGTTCGAAACATCAGCGCCTAACGTTACATCAGCCAGCGAAGACATATTACCAGTAATTGGATTCATGATACGCCCTACTCCATCTCCAGGAAACCGGGAAATACGGTCGATTTGCATATCTACCACACCAAGCGTCTGTAACTCTGATGCCGCTTTTTCAGCTTCTTCCGGACTTTTAAAATATGCAAGTATGTTCTTTTCGCCCATTTTCATCCCTCCTTGTCATTCCCCTATATTTTTTAATAAATACCCATTTTTTTATGCAAGTGAATTCTCCGTTCCTCTTCTCTCCTTCTTGGCTCCCGCACCGGTAGAAGCATCAATAGAAATCCGACAAGTACGATGAAGCCAGAGATGCCAAACGGAGCTTGCGGGAAGAGCTTATGGCCAAGCACCCCGGATAAAATCGGAGCTACTCCCGCTCCTAGCCAACGTACAAAATTGTAAACTCCTGACGTTATGCTGCGCTCATACGGCGAAGATTCCATCACATGAGTCGTAAACAGGGCGTTGTTTAATCCTGAGAAAAGACCGGACAGTATGACCAATACGATTTGCAACCACGTTAGTTTAACAAAATACAGAGCGAACAAAAACAAAGAGAAAAGCAACAATCCCCAGCGCAAAAGTTTTTTTACATCATACTTTTTTTCCAGCTTGTGTGATAAAACAGCCGAACCATAGGCAAGGCAAAGTCCCCAACCGAAAAAAATGAGCCCCAATTGAATAGTGGGTAAATTCATCACCAGCGGCGAATACGCCAACACAGTGAAAAATCCGTAGTTATAAAACATACCTGCAAGCGCTCCGCGCAAAAACGGTGAATAGGAGAACAGGTGCCCCATTTCTTTGAATCCTGCCGTTTTTCTTTTTGGTCGCTGCCCAGGTACCTTAACAAAGAAACACACCAAAATAAAGGCAATAAAAATGAGTAAACCTGTGGAAATAAACGGATAACGCCACGTATAGCCGCCCAAAATACCACCAACCAAGGGACCACCGGCCATTCCCAAGCCAATGGCCGCTTCATACAATCCAACTGCTGAACTTACCTCTTTCGACAGGGCAATCAACAAGGTCATCGCCGTGGCAAAAAAGAAAGAGTTGCCAAGACCCCAGCCGGCCCGAAAGCTTGACAGTTCAGCAATCGTATTGGAAAATCCGCACAGCAAAGCAAAAATAGTAACAATGATAAGACCGGCTACCATCATCGGCTTATCTCCGAATTTCCCGGCCAGCAAACCCGCAGGCAACATCATAATCGCCATTGTAAAAATATAAGACGTAAACAGCATTTCAACTTGCCAGTGCGTAGCCCCGATTTGCTCAGCGATCGAAGGCAGAATCGGATCCACCACCCCAATTCCCATAAATGCGAGAAATGTGGCAAACATGGTAATGATTCTTGCCCTTCGTCTTTTGTTTTCCATCATCCTCTCACTCCTTTATGTTATTCTTTCACACAACGCAATCCCCTGGCGATGCGTAGCAAAGCAGCTTACCAACAGCCGCTTTGAAAAGCAATTTATATGTCATTTTTTATATATAAAAGACATGAAACAGTATACTGCCATCTATTTGCAGACGTCAATATTTATATATATAATTTTTTACATATATTCTGACCATAAACCGGAGGGAACCATATGAACGCTTTAGGATATGCTTTGCTTGGTATGCTGATGCGCAAGCCTTGTTCTGGATATGAGCTAACCCAGTTGCTCGAAGTATTCTGGCGGGCAAAACACAGCCAGGTGTATCCTCTGCTGGCCAAACTGGAGCAAGAACAATATGTTACATTTGAACATGTTGAACAAACAGGAAAACCGGATAAGAAGATTTACTCAATTACCGATAAGGGAAAAAAATTGCTGCAAAAGTGGATTGCTCAAACACCGGCCGCTCCAGTGATACGGGATGAATTTTTGATTAAGGTATATTCCATCTGGCTGACAGATAAAAATACGGCGAAAAAGCTGTTTTGGGAACGTATTTCAACATTTGAAGAAAAAGTTACACACCGCAAAGAAGAAATCAAAAAAATGGAGGAAGAGTACGGGGAAACCATTACAAATTTTACATCCCGCCACTTTGGGCGGTATCTATTATTTAAACGAAAGCTAAGACAGGAAGAAGAAGAGATTATCTGGTGCCGCTGGGTGCTCGATCTGCTGGATAAAGCGAATGAGGACTCTGAGACATCCATAGAAGGAAAAAGGGAGTAAACACAAAAAGGGAGGCGTTCGCAAAAACACGTCTCCCCATTCTTCTTATTTCTTCTCTTGCTATTCTTCAATCTTCCGGCGGCGCTCTTTGGGCAACGATTTTTCCCGTTCAAGTCGCATTTTCTTTTCACCTAAACAACAGGTAAAGCCGTTTCAAAAACAGCTTCAAGAAATCATAAAAAACAAAGCTTTATATCCTGTTTTCTTTACCGGAATTTGCATGATCTCATTACAAATGGTAATTGTTGGACATTTGACGATTTTTCTTACCAACACCGAATCATTATCGCCGATGCTGGCGGGACAAATCTTTTCGGTTTCGTTGTTTTTGGGAATGGTAGGGCGGATTATTTTGGCATCGATTAGCGATTATTTTTACAAAGGAAATCGCAGGAAACCGCTTTTATTTTCTGTTCTAGCAGCTTTTGCTTCCGTATTAATCTTCACAATGAATATACATACTTTACCGCTTTGGAGTTTATTTTTGCTTAGCGGTTGGTTAGGTTTCTTCGGTATAGGTTGGTATAGCCTTTTTATCGTTGAAGTTGCTGAAAAATCATCAGAAGATTCAGTTGGTGTAACTGTCAGTTTTGCACTTACTTTAAATCAATTCGCTATCATTTCAGCCCCGCCTATTTTTGGATTCATTGTGGATGTAAAAGGATATACCTGGGCATGGTTAAGCATAGCTTTTTTACTTCTTCTCTCAGGAATCGGGTTATTGAAAAACAAAAATTGCTAAAAAGGGTTCTTACCACTAGATTATTGACAAATTAATAGGGTAACAGTCTGTGAAGCCTTAAGTCTTTGATTTTCTCGGAACACGTCTATGAACCGCTCTGATTCGAAAATAAGCGCTCCGTCACCTTCTGCACCGCGTCCTGCGATGCATCAGATTGAAGACAAACTCCCTTTCTGCAAGGGGAATTTGTCTTCAATCTAAATTCATACAATCATACCCAGCGCAATTCTTTGGGATAATGGTTTAACCCCATTTATGGCGTTCTGTACTATTGCGTTACATCCTTTTAAATCAGGGGATTAACGTTTTTTGTTGTGTTTTGTTGCTTTAAAATGTGTTAACTTTGTTGCCATATTGTCCCCAATGCTGTCCCCATAATATTCTTGCTTTTATTCAACTATTGATTCCCATCAGTTGCTCAAATTCTGATAAATCTTTTCATTGTTCAGGTTTACAAGCAAAGAAAATGATCAACGAATGGGAATAGTTATCTCTAGTCCCTTGACTACATCTGAAGGAAGAGCATTTTGATCTTGAGTAATAGGACGTATAGTTAAAGATTTGGGTGGTTCTTGAAAAGGTTGGTAGATCGCTTTCCAACGAACGGTTTCTTTCTCCCTATCTATTTTATTTTCCTCAGCTGATGAACTAAGAAGTCCTATTTTATTTCCTTTATCATCAATTACTTCAAAAATCGTCGAAAGTGCTCCGCTTGGTTGGATCAATTGCCCCACTAATTCAGTTGAGTTGACTGAGAATGTGACCTTTTCAAGTATTACGGTCATGTCTTTATACGTTTTTGTTAACATTGGTACAATTTGTTTATTTGAAGTGTCATTCTTCACAACTGGGAAGGAAAAAGACCAATCCCCCTTTATATCTCCAATCTGTGTAATAGCAAGATCGAACTTAAATTTGTCGGGTAATGGTTCACTTGTGCTAAAGTTAATGACGCCCACAGTATGATGGTCATCAATACGATGGCTCGCCCCGCCAGCCCCCCATTTCTCAAGTAAGTTTCCATTTATTTTTATAGCTTTTTCTTGATAAACCCTGTCAGGCAATTTATCAGGAGACTCCAGTATATATCCAACGGAGACCTGTGAGCCGTCATAAAAGACTTCCGTGATGGTAACCGTGATATCCTTGTCAGTCGCGACTTTCTGTATATTAGTGACTAAACCTTTTTCTTGGGCCTTTTTGAGTCCGTCACCACCCACAATACTAAATACCGATTGAATTAGAGGCATCTGTTTTAGAGTTTGGGCAAAACCGGGGTATGTAACACCGACTCCTATTACCAACACTAGCGACGCTGCGGCAGCTGTTATGAGAACGCCCGTTTTTTTGAAAATTTCCCTTCTCCCATACGCAATAGAAGTAGTTACCGATTTTTGGAGTATGGGCCACGATTGTCTAGTTTTCAATTCTTTTTGTTCCTCTAATTTTTGAAACACACGTTTTTTGAAATTCTCAACATTTACAGTATGATTTTCGTGATAAAGTTTAGCAGCTTTGATTTGCTTGTCCAAACTCATGATATTCCTCCTCCCATACTTTTCTTAATCGTTCTCTGCCTCGTGCTAGTCTAGACTTCACTGTTCCTTCATTTATCCCAAGTATTTCGGAAATTTGTTTTAACGATAACTCTTCAAAGTAATACAGAATTATGGGGGTACGATAAGGTTCCAGAAGTTTTAGAACAACCTCGTACATTTTTTGATTAGACTCCATTGCTAAAAAGGTATCTTCCGAGCTAATATCAGCACGCTCAGGCAATAGTGCGGATATGATTTCCCTCCACCCTTTCCTTTGTGCCATTCTACACTCGTTAATGACAATTTTAGCAAGCCAAGGGAATGGGTCATGCTCTTCCTTGAATTGATCCATTTTTTCGTACACCTTAACAAAAGCATCCTGTACCTTATCCTCTGCTGTTCCCCACTCACGAACGTATGTATACGCAAGGCGAACTAAACGCTGAGTGTACAAATCCATCCATGTTTCTAGTCGTTTTTCACGCTCCAATTTTATCCTCACCATCCTTTCACCTGTATTATGCAAAAAAGCAGAAATAGGTTCCCAGTTTAAAAAAAAATAATTAAACCATTCACAACCAAAATATGGATATGACATCGACAAAAAACACCCTTTCAGGAGTTCTAAGATTCTGCAAGTTATTCCGCTATTCTGCCCGTTAGCCATCCATGCAGCACAAAAAAGTGCTGCACCATAGAGAATGACCCCCTGTCAAGTAGACAGGAATAAAAAAGCACTTTTAAGCAGCCTGAGTCCTATATTCATAAGGACTCAGGTTATTTAATTTCTTTTGGAAATGTTGATGGTTATAAAAACGAATATATTTGTGTACGGCATCTTTCACCTCTTCAACCGTGCGGAAAGAGTACAGATTGAAACACTCTGACTTGAAATGGCTGAAGAAGTTTTCCATGCTGCATATTGACTAATATAGCGGAAAAATACTAGCAGACTTACGTTTTCAAGATTATGGTCCATTAGCGAAAGCTATTTCCATTGGAGTTGCTTTACACGAAGGTCATTATTTTGGGCTAGCTAATCAATTGCTTGATCTAATTATCTGTCTTGGTCTTATAGGAATTACAATAAGCGGTGTGATCATGTGGTGGAAACGGAAACTAACTGGAAAATTCGGCACTCCATCCTTGCCAAAAGATTTTAAAATACAAAAAGGAGCCGCTTTTATTATCATTGTTTTTGGTGTCATTTTTCCGTTAGTTGAAATATCTCTATTAATTGTGTTAGCCTTAGATTGGCTCGTAATTAAAAGAATGCCGGCAATAAAGCAATGGATTGGATAGAGGATGCCATTGATGTAAATACTGTGTGCTGTAGGAGTTACTCATGTACCGTATCACAAGACTGATTCATCGCATAGCAGGAATAATCGGGGCCATTCTCATGCTGATTATGGCAATCACAGGATTGTTACTAAATCATCGATCATTCATTGGCTATAGTTCAGAAATGGAAATGAAGCTACAGAAATTTATATTTGGCCTTCACTCTGGAACAATAGGGAAAATGTCTATTGTATGGCTTACTGATGTAGGAGCGATTTGTATGATTGTGTTAAGTATGACAGGAATATGGATGTGGTTTAAAGGAGATCGCAAGATGAAACCTGTAGATACACGTTTAAAAAGGGGAAATGATGAATGAGAACCAAAAACGTTATATTTGCTTCACTTGTTTTGTTATTTGGTTTAGGACTAACTGGGTGTAGCTCTTCATCTCAACAACCAGCACAAGATCATGTTCATCATGAAGAAGGACAACCTCATCAGCATGAAGGTGGAGATACAACGAGTCCTAATAATACTCAAGTAGAGAAAGCAATCAAAGATGAAATACAAGGACTCGCTACCATTGAAAGCAATGTTAATAAAAATGATTTCCAAAGCGCTAGTACATTATTTGACCAAATTCATGAAGAGTATCATTCTGCTATACTCCCTTCAGTAAAAGCCAAAAACGCAAAATTAGCTGAGGATATGCATGGTAAATTTGATGCTTTAGAAGACGCTATTAAGAATAAGGATAAAACCAAAACGTTAAATATGATTAAAATAAATCGCGACAATCTCAATCAAGCTGCTAAAGAGTTAGGGATTTCATTAAAACAATAGGTTTGGATACAGCGAGCCAATGAAAACAAAAACAGAAGCAAGGAACGTATACACCAAAGAACAGGTAACGGCTCTGCTACAAGCAGTACGAGAAGAGGAGATTCAGATGTACTGGCAAATATGCTGAGCAATGAAAAAGGTAACCAACAATCATCTGGTCAGTACTTCATAGAATTTGCTCTTGTTAGATGATATAACGCTGCGCTTGTCTACAAATTGTCCCCAATTCCCCTCTTATAAAAGACAACCTGTAATATAGAAAAACCCCTTAATTAATAAGGGGTTTATGACTATGTTTCATACACTCACACCCAGCGCAATCCTTTGGGATAATGGTTCTTTAACTGTCCCTGCACCAGCTTGCCCCAGCCTAGCGGATAGCCATCCACCGTCACCACGTCCCAACCCTTTCCAGTCTTCTGCACAAACAGGCTTTCCCCTTTTAAATACCGGTACACTTCATCGCTGTCAGTGGAAAAGTTGACATTCCGCTTCCATTCTCCGGGCTTCAGTGCCAGCGCCAGTGCGTGTGAAGGTTCAAACCGATCCTTCTTAACGGTTCCCATATGCCAGCCCGCCCGCGCGATCTTGAGTCCTTTCAAACTTGGCAGACCATCCGCCAAAAGGTAGAGTTGTTCACCGAACAACGCATACTGTCCTTCGGGGATAAATGTCAGCGTTTCGCGACAGAATGCTTCAAATAATTTGCGCGTAGCTGCGGGAATCGGCTTTACCTTTCCTGCCCCCGGTTTTTCTGATCGCTCCCCAGTGCTAGCGCTCTTGCGCAGGCGGGCGAGAAAATGTCCCTCTCCGCTCAATTTGTGGGGCCAAAGGCGGTATGTATTCGCCAGTTTCCCACGCTCAAAGAAACATTCTCCCTGCGCCACCGGCTCCAGGGAAAATTCAGGGTGTGATAAAAGAAACCTTTCAATCTGCCATTCATTTTCTTCTTCCGAAAATGTACAGGTGGAATATACCATCACGCCGCCTGGCTTCAGCATGATGGAAGCCGATTCCAAAATATCCGCCTGCATGAATGCACAATGCCCTATCTTCTCTTCCGACCAATCATCGCACGCTTCCGGCAGCTTGCGGAACATCCCCTCGCCCGAGCACGGGGCATCCACCACAATCTTGTCAAAGAAACCGCGGAACCGTTCGGCCATACGTTCCGGCGTTTCATTCACCACTAAAATATTACGCGCCCCCCAGCGCTCCAGATTTTCTGAAAGCACTTTTACGCGGGTTGGGTGGATTTCATTCGCTACCAGCAAGCCGCTATTTCCAAGATAGCTGGAAATATGGGTTGATTTTCCACCTGGTGCTGCGCATAAATCAAGCACAATATCTCCTGGCTCTGGCTTGAGCGCTTCCACCACCGCCATTGCGCTTGGTTCTTGAATATAATATAGACCTGCTGCATGGTACGGATGCTTTCCAGGTCTATCCTTTTCATGATAATAAAACCCGAGCGGGCACCACGAAACCGGCGTCAAGGAAAACGGCATCTTTACGATGAATTCATCCAGCGGTACTTTCGCCGGATTCAGACGCAATCCATGCGCTGCGCTCCCGGTATAACTCGCGAGAAATGCTGCCGCCTCCTGTTCACCAATCATCTGCTTTATCCGTTGCACAAAACGTTCAGGTAACGCTGTCATTCTATCCATCCTTTTTTCTTGCTGTGATGCCAAATATATTACCAAAAATCGTCCAGAAAAACGAGGCAAAATGAACAGAAGGGCGGGTGCCCGGTTAAAAGCCGGACATCCGCCCTTTACATGAAACCAAAATTAGTTTGTTTTAATCGTTGTCTTGATATGGACGGTCGCGTTTTTCGCATCCCATTCCACACTTGCACCTAACGCTTCGCTTACGAAACGCAACGGCACCATTGTACGATTGTTAACGATAGTAGCTTTTTGGTTCAGCTTTACTTTCTTGCCGTTCACCACAGCATTTTGGTCACCGATTTTAATCATCACTTTCCGGTTTCCTTTCGTCGCATACACAGTTTGTTTCTTGGCATCCCACTTGATTTCGGCTCCCAGTGATTCGAAGATGCTGCGCAGCGGAACAACTGTGCGATTATTGATGATAATCGGCTTCTGGTTTGTAATCATAATTTTGCCATTTATTTTAATTACGATTACACTCGGCTTTTTCGCCTCTTCTTTAGGCTTGTCCTCTTTTCCAGGAGTGACCGTGACAGAATCCCCCGTCGTTACCGTAACCGAATCTCCTGTCGTTGCTTTCCATTGCTTTTCAATGTTATCCATAATATGCTGTCTCGCCGTTTCGTTTTTTACGTGCTCCAAAGCGTTTTCAAGGCCAGTTTTCTTCGTGGTTGATTCCTGTTTCTGCGGCTTGGCTGTAGCATCCGCCGTTTGTGCGAACACGGAAGTCCCTCCCGCAAGCAAAGTTGCCGCCAGCAAACTGCTTACAATTTTCTTATTCATGCCATTCTCTCCTTTTCATGATGATGTTTCGCCTGTACTGTCATAACTTTCGCAGAGAGGATATTTTTTCTGTCGCATTTTTCGACATAAATAAGAAAGGGCCCCGTCTATCATACAAATGGGGAATCGCTGTTACAGCTTTACAGCTTCAATAAGCGGATAAATTCCTTATTGCGATGTACTCTTTCCATTTCGTCTGCCAAATCATATTTTTTCAGCAAATGAAATACGTAATTCAACTCTTCCTGCGTGCGTCCACTTTCCAAGTACGTGGGCAGCACCGCAACAATGCGATCCGGCAAATGCGGTGCGATGACTTCCAGTTTTTTACGTATATCTTCAAGCGAATGATCAAGATTGCAGGTTGATTTTTGCTCCATATTATCTTCCTTTCCCTTCGATACGTCATACTAGGTTTGCGTCTATTTTATACGCACCTGCCTGTACCGCTGGACATATGTATGGCTATAGACCCGTTATCTCCTTCGGGTCCATCCTTGTTTATCCGGGTCTGTCATGCCTGTCTCGTATTCCGCATACAAATGGGATAGATGCAGACGGAAGGAGAAAAAAAATGCTCACTCTCGCGTTTCCTCTACTTGCGGGGCTTGGACTTTTCATGGGCGGCATGCATCTCATGCGACTCGGACTTTTTGCGCTCGCGGGCAAAAGCCTGCAAGGCTGGCTCACGCGCTTTACAAAAACGCCAACGCGCGGGCTCATCACAGGAACCATCGTGACAATGATTATCCAAAGCAGCAGCGCGGTAGCCATTGTAACCATCGGACTTGTAAACGCTAACCTGCTTTCGTTTCCGCAAACGGTAGGAATTATCCTTGGGACGAATATTGGGACGACCTTCACCACACAGCTCATCGCGCTTAATCCACAAAAATGGGCCCTTCCCATGTTCCTCATCGGCTGTTCCATTCTCTGGTTCCGCTCCCCCATCATACGGGCGATCGGCATATCCATATCCGGCTTTGGTTGCGTATTTCTTGGAATCCAGATGATGCAGATGATTGCTGTGCCATTGCAACATACACCGTTCTTTCTGTCAATGCTGGCGCGCCCAGAAGCAAGTTACTTCAACGGAATTTTCATCGGTACCATCTTCACGGCGCTTTTGCACAGCAGTTCGGCGGTAACAGCCATTACCATGGGATTTATGAATGAAAACATCCTTTCTCTTGGCATGGGAATCGCCATTATTCTCGGCAGCAATATCGGCACGTGCATAACGGCAGTACTGGCAGCGATCGGCGGCAATGCGGCAGCGAAGCAAGTCGCTTGGGTTCACGTATTCTTGAATATTGCTGGCGTTCTTCTGTTTCTGCCGTTCATTTCGCAACTTGGGACGCTAGTATCATTACTGACAAGCGATCCCGCGGTACAAATCGCCCACGCGCAAACGCTGTTCAATGTCATTTGTTCGCTCCTAGCGCTCCCGTTTGCGCATCCGATCGCAAAGGCAGCGCAATTTTTCATTAAAAAATAAGAAAAACTCACGATTTTATACCTCGCGAATTTTCTCTATCTGCACTAAGAGAGTAAGATAATGAATAATACGCCCCTTCTTCCTTCGCGCCTTTTCACTTTCCACTCCACATCGAACCATCCAAAGGTGAAACAGCAAACACGAGTGTCCCACTCTTCGAATTTACTCAAATGTTTTGGGGATGCAGCTTTTGACATGGACGTACGATAAAATGGTAACTTTGTAGAAAGATAACACAAGCGCAGGAAGAAAGGGCATATTTTTTATCCTAGCTCCTTAGCATATTAATACTGCTCAGCGTTTGTGCCACCCTGAACGATAGCGACGCCACCACTCGTACCAATACGGGTCGCGCCGGCTTGAATCATCGCTTCCGCATCTTCAAAGGTACGTACACCACCGGACGCTTTAACACCCATCTCTTCGCCAACCGTTTTTCGCATCAATGCCACATCTTCCACCGTCGCACCGCCGCCTAAGAATCCAGTCGAAGTTTTGACAAAGTGCGCGCCCGCCTCTTTACTCAGGCGGCAAGCCCTCACTTTTTCCTCTTCCGTCAACAAACCGGTTTCAATAATTACTTTAACCAGCGCATCGTCACCAGCTACCGCCACAACCCCTGCGATATCCTGTAACACCGCTTCATCATCGCCCGATTTCAGCGCGCCGATATTGATAACCATATCGATCTCGTCTGCTCCGTCCTTAATCGCTCTCGCTGCTTCAAATGCTTTGACTTCAGCGATGCCTGCACCGAGTGGAAATCCGATTACGGTGGCGACTTTTATATCGCTGCCTACAAGATTCTGCTTTGCGCGTTCAACCCAATAAGGATTAATGCAAACAGCGAAAAATCGATGTTCTTTCGCTTCCTGGCATAGTTTATCGATCATCCCAGCTGTCGTTTCCGGCTTGAGCAACGTATGATCGATATAAGTTGCAAGCTTGCCCGGTTCCATTGTCATGATGTTTGCCCCTTTCGCGTACTAAGTCCTAACAGTTGATAGGCTTTTGCCAGAACGGAAATATTATTCTGGTACCCATGTTTCGTTTGTTTCTCCCATGCCGCTTCTGGCGACATCCATACTGCTGTGTTTATTTCTTCAAGTTGCGGCGCAAGCGTTCCCGACATCGCTTCCACAAGATAGTAATGAACTTCTTTTTTCACGGCCCCAACTTTCGGATGGTAATAGTTATAATAAATCGTTTCCAGCGGCTGGACAACCTTTCCTTCAATTCCTGTCTCCTCTTTGATCTCTCTAAGCGCGGTCTCCTCCATCGTCTCGCCCTCTTCCTGCTTTCCCTTCGGCAGAGACGCTTTTAAATACCTGTCTTCAATAATCATGAGTTCGATCTTGTTGTCTTTTGTTCTCCTATATACAACGCCTCCTGCTGAAACCTCCTTTGCCATTCAACATTCCTCCTTGCAAAAGCATCCTTTTTCAAAAGTTTATCTCACTCTGCCTGCCCTTTACCACTTTTTTTAGCATATTTATTCGTAGCCACCGCTCCTCTTCTGTAAAGCCCGCTCGTCTGCCCCTAGTTTTTGCCATTCTTCCAAAACTTGTGTTCCGATGGTATCTTTAAACTGATAATAGACAGGCGCCAGGCGTTTTTTCCATGCTTCTTTCTCCTTATTTGTCTGCATATGAATATGAATCAAATTTTTTGCTTTCATTTCCGCGAGCGCCCTGTCGTTCATTTTTTTCGCGTACTGGCGAATCCAGGCCGTCGTTTCCGCCATTGCCGATTCAATTGCCGCCCGTTGCTTTGGGGACAACTTATCCCACGTCGTTTTATTTATTAATACAATATACCCAAGATAGCCATGATTACTAACTGTCATATGCCGCTGTACCTGGTATAAACGTTTGCTGTAAATATTGGATAGCGTATTTTCTTCTCCCTCCACGTTTTTGAACTGCAATTGCCGGTACAAATCATTAAAAGAATAGCTTTCCGCTTTCGCGCCCAGCGCCCTGAATTGTGCTTGAAGAATCGGGCTTGCCATAATCCGAAATTTCATCTGCTTAAAATCCTCTGGATCAATGAGCGGCCGATTGGCGGTCATCTGCTTAAAGCCATTATCCCAAAGCGCCAGGCCTTTAATATTTTCGTCATTGATGGCCTTAAATAACAATTGGCCAAGCCGCCCGTCCATCGCTTCTTTTACTTCGCTTTCGTTTTTGAACGCATATGGCAAGTCCATAATCATCCAAGCCGGATAGCGCGAGGACAGCTTAGAGGTGGCAGGCGCAATCATTTCGACTTTGCCTGTCTGCAAGGCCTGAAACTCTTTTTCGTCATCAAATAGTGTAGCGTTAGGATACACTCGGATTTCCACCATACCGTCCGTTTTTTCCCGAACAAGCTGAGCGAACCTAGAAACAGCTAAGCCTTTCGGCGTATTTTCTGCTACCACATGGCTGAAGCGAATGATAACTTTTTTGTCCAACCCTTCCTGTTCAGCATCATAATGTACAGGCTCTTTCGCGCTGAAGCCGAAACCGACAGCAATCGAAATGGCTAATCCTGCAAGCAGAAATACAATCAACCACCCAAGGGATTTCACGTTACATTCTCCTTTTCCTGCTTTCGTATTCCTATCATAGCATAAGAAAAACTCGCAGATATTGCACGCTCGTCCTTTTTCTTTCCATCAAAAAAGCGTCGGCTATATTCTAGCCGACGCGCAAATTGTTGCTAAAACAAACCGCCAATTAAGCGGAAACTTGTTCATTATACGAGCCGTTTTTGCTCTCTGTCTCTGTACGGAATTCATCTTCCATCTTCGCAACTACCACAGTAGCAACCCCATTGCCAATGAGGTTCGTAATCGCCCGCGCTTCTGACATAAAGCGGTCCACACCGAGAAGAAGCGCCATACCTTCAACCGGAATCGTCGGGAATACAGCCAATGTTGCCGCCAAAGTTACGAAACCCGAGCCCGTAACACCAGCTGCTCCTTTTGAAGTAAGCATCAAAATAGCGAGAAGCGTGATTTCCTGGGTAAGAGTCAAATCAACCCCATAAGCCTGAGCGATAAAGATGGCGGCCATAGATAAGTAAATGGCTGTACCATCCAAGTTAAATGAATAACCGGTAGGAAGCACAAGTCCAACAACAGATTTTGAACATCCGTACTTTTCCAGCTTTTCTATCATTTTTGGAAAGGCAGCTTCAGAAGAAGAAGTACCTAATACGAGAAGAATCTCTTCTTTGATGTATTTAAGAAAGCCAAAGATGCTAAATCCATATATTCTAGCTATTAAACCAAGTACAAGAATAATAAACAAAAACATTGTAATATAAACGGAACCCATTAGTTTTCCCAAATTGTGCAAAACTTCAATCCCAAAATTGCTAATTGTATAAGACATCGCGCCGAACGCTGCAATCGGGGAAACTTTCATGACCATATTTACAATACCAAACATGCCTTCTGTTAACTTTTCAAATAAATCAAGCACCGATTTTGCACGTTCTCCCATCGCCGTCAGCGATATGCCGAACAAAACAGCAACAAAAAGAATCGGCAGGAGTTCGCCGTTCGCTAAAGCTCCAAAAATGTTCTCTGGAATAATGCTCATTAAAAAGTCTATTATACCGTGGCTCGTTTCAGCAGCCTGTTTCGTATATTTCGTTATATCGCCTGTGGCCGCAGCTTTATCCATACCTTGTCCCGGCTTAATTATATTAACGACAATAATTCCGATAGCCAAAGCAATTGTACTTACGATCTCAAAGTAGATGAGCGCTTTTCCCCCAATGCGGCCAACTTTCTTTAAATCGCCCATCCCTGCAATTCCGACTACAATCGTAAGGAACACGATGGGGGCGATCACCATTTTAACCAGCTTAATAAAAATATCCGCCAAAACCTTCAATTGCGAGCCAAAGTCAGGGAAAAATTGTCCAACTAAAATCCCTAAAATAATGGCGCATATTACCTGCACGGTAAGATTTCTGAAATTTAGCCTCATTTTCTTTTTCATCCTATCCTCCCTTTCATTTACTCACGGTTACGCTCCGCTGAAGCGAAAGGAAGGAAGTGATGAAGTTCAAAAACGTTAACGGTTGCGATTGCAATAAGAACTGAAACCGTCCGTTTTTTTTGAATCTTCATCAAACCCTTCCCTTTGCTAATTATTTATCTTGTCTGATAGTTTTATGATAACGTTTGCAAAGGAAAGGAAGAAGTTTTCGTATTTATTAAACATTTTGTTCTTTTTGTTCATCAACCCACGTATACATTTTCATCGGGCGTCCTACCGTGCCGTATACCATATGCGATTTCGCCTTGCCAACCGATTCCAGATATTCGAGATAGCGGCGCACCGTGACGCGGGACATGCCGATGATCTGTCCGATGTCTTCTGCAGACAAATCCGTTTCCGCTTCCCGAAGGCAGTTGGATACTTGCTGAAGCGTAAACGCTTGGATCCCTTTTGGATAGTTCGTTTCTTCTTTTGTAGACTGCTTTTTGCCCGCAATGGCCAATGTGCGGGCGCCATCGAATATTGTCTGCGAAAATACGGCTGACTGATTACGGAGAAAATGCTCTTTATAACGCAAAAGCGCTTCCTTGATTCGTGAAAACTGGAAAGGCTTAAAAATATAATCAACGGCACCAAGACGCATGACACGCAGCACAGTGTCCCGATCGTTAGCCGCCGTTACCGCAATAACGTCCAAGTCAAACTCCTCCTGGCGAATAATGCGCAGCGTTTCCAGTCCGCCTTTGCCTGGCATGTATAAATCAAGAATAACAAGGTTCGGCGCCAGTCGTCTGATCTTTTCAATCGCTTCCTCCCCGTTCCTCGCCCAGCCTATTACTTTAAAACCTTCTACCTGCTCAATAAACGAGGCGTTAATCTCTTGTACCATCGGATCATCTTCGACTAATAAGACCGTAATCGGTTTGCTCATGTTGTTTCCTCCTTTCGCTCCATCGGAAGCTTTACGCGCACCCATGTGCCATATCCGACCATACTGTCCACTTCAATCTCGCCTCCGCTCCGTTCCACAATGGAAGAGACAAGATATAAGCCAATACCACGCTCGTCTTTTTGCTTCGTGGAGAAGCCTTTGGCAAAAATCTGATGCCGTATTTCTTCCGGGATTCCAATCCCGTTGTCCTCCACTTCAATCGTTAAATAGCTCTCGTCCTGCATGATCGACACATCCACCCGTCTTTCACGGTCGTTCATCTCAGATAACCCGTCAAACGCGTTTTCGATCAAGTTCCCGATAATAATCACAAGGTCATGGTAGGTAACCCCTTCCGGAAACATGCGAAATTCGCTATACGGATCGATACAAAGCGCAATATCCAGCTCTTTGGCTCGGCTAATCTTCCCGATCAAAAGTCCTGTCAAGTTTATGTCCTGAATGCGCCCGCTGATATAATGGGCCACATTTTCCTGCTCTTCGTCAAGCTGGAAAATGTAACGAAGCGCTTCCTGTTCCTTGCCCAGCTGGATCAACCCAGCAATCGTATGCAGTTTGTTACTGTGCTCATGATTTTTTGCGCGCAGCGCATCCACAAATGCCTTAACTCCGGTCAGTTCTTCCGCAAGGCGGGTCACTTCCGTCTTATCCTGGAAAATAGCGATAGCTCCTGCAATCTTCTCTTTGACACGAATCGGAATTCGATTGCTTAAAATCAGCGTATCGCCCACATAAAACTGCTGGTTATAAATCGGGCGGCCCAATTCAAGAATTTCTGGCAGGCGCGTGTCGGGAATAACATCGCGGATGTTTTCACCGATCGCCTTTCCTTTCACTTTCAGCATGCGCCGCGCCGCATCGTTAATCACGGTAATGCGTTCTTTGTCATCAATAGCAATAATGCCCTCATGGATGGCATGAAAAGCGGATGTACGTTCGTCCAATATCCGGGCCAGCTCCTGCGGCTCCAATTGGAATGTTTGCTTCTTAATATGGCTCGCCAGCAAATAAGAACCCCAGATACCAAAACAAAGCGTAAGCGAAAGAATAAGAACGATTTCTTTACTCATATCCTCAAGAATTGTGAGAATGTGAGGAACTGTATTCCCTACCATCACAACGCCGATCTGCTGATGTTCTTCATTCATAACCGGAGCGTACGCCCGCACTCCTTCGCCAAGACGGCCTTCGACCCGTTCGACATAGATATGTTCAGCAAACGCCGGCTTCGCTTCATTTACATTAAAATGTGTGCCGACACGACTTTCGATAGGATGCGAGAACCGCTTCCCGTTCATGTCAACTACGACAATGTAATCAGCCCCGTAGATAGCACGCACCTGTTCAATAAGCGGCTGGACACGCAACTCGCCGTTCAGCAACCCTACCGCGCGTTTGACTTCCGGCATTTGCGCTGTGACTTTAGCGATCAAGAGCGAGCGTTGGCCAACCTCTTCCACTTTCATACTAGAAATTTTACCCAAAAGAATCGTAGCGGCCATCAGCAGAGAAAATAGCACAATGCCAAATGCGAGCAGTGTAATTTTCCAACGGATAGGCCAGTTATTCAAATGAAACATACAGGACTCCTTTTCATGGTAGAAACATCTCAACTTGACGCTTTCCTTAAAAAATTATAAAAAGAATCACCATGAAAAAAAAGCGAAACTGCGGAAAACAGTTTCGCTTACGCCCTGTTTCGTTCAGCGTCTCATTACGCTTTGAGCGCTTCTTCACTGAGCACGCGGACGAACGTTCCTTTGCAATATTCAGAGCCCGGAGCGTCCAGACGAACTTTACAAATTTTTCCTACCAACGTTTCGTTAGCCGGGAAAACAAGCTTCAGATAATTGTCGGAATGGCCCACATACAGGCCGCTGTCCGTCGCTTCTTTGTACGGCTCTTCCGGAATCACTTCCAACACTTCGCCTACAAACTTGCTGGAATAATCCAGCGCCAGCTTATTAGATAGCTGAATCAACTCATGCACACGACGGTTTTTTACTTCTTCGTCCACCTGGTCTTCCATGCGAGCCGCCGGTGTACCGCTGCGCTTAGAATACGGAAAGACGTGCAGTTCGGCAAATTTCATTTCCTCAATGAAACGATACCCGTTCATAAACATTTCTTCCGTTTCACCTGGGAAACCGACGATAACGTCCGTCGTAATCGCCACGTCCGGCAACGCTTCATGCAATTGCTCAATTTTGCGGCGGTATTCATCCGTCGTGTACTTGCGGCGCATACGCTTCAAGACATAATCGTCACCCGCCTGCAACGGCACATGCAAATGACGGCACATCTTGTCGGAAGAATTGAGCACTTCGATGACTTCATCCGTAATCTGACTCGCTTCAATCGAGCTGATGCGGATACGTTTCAATCCCGGCACTTTGCTGTCAAGGTCGCGTAGCAGGCGCGCCAGATTATAATCTTCCAAGTCTTCACCATAACCGCCGGTGTGGATGCCAGTCAGCACGATTTCTTTATACCCTGCGGCCACCAGCTTGTTTGCCTGTTCGATCACACTTTCCGGCTTGCGGCTGCGCATTAAGCCGCGCGCCCACGGAATAATGCAAAACGTACAGAAGTTATTGCAGCCTTCCTGAATTTTTAGCGACGCGCGCGTACGATCCGTAAATTCCGGCACATCAAGCTCTTCATATTCACGAGCCTTCATGATGTTCGTCACCGCATTAATCGGCTGACGCTCACGCAAATACTGGTTGACATAGTCAATCAGCTGGTCACGGCCGGACGTGCCCACAACGATATCTACACCCGGAATCGCCATAATCTCGTGCGGCGTCGTTTGCGCATAGCAACCCGTAACAGCAACAACCGCATCCGGGTTACGACGGATGGCACGACGAATAACCTGGCGGCTTTTCTTATCTCCCGTATTTGTGACCGTACATGTGTTAATAACATAGACATCCGCTTTTTGTTCAAAATCTATCTTTTCGTAGCCGGCCTGCTTAAACAACTGCCAAATCGCTTCAGTCTCATAGTGATTCACTTTACAACCAAGCGTGTGAAATGCTACAGTTGGCATCTCTCATCCAACTCCTTATTCGTGTAATACTTTGATATCCTGACATCCGTATCATAGTATGCCGGTATATCAAGCCAAATGTATAGACTCTCCACTCTCATCTGACTACTGCTGTTCAAACTGATAAGAAACGCAAGACAAGGCGTATAACGGTGCAGTTTCTGCGCGCAAAATCCGCCTTCCCAACGATACGCACAAAAACCCGGCCGCTTCCGCCTCTGCCACCTCTTTCTCGTCGAAACCGCCTTCCGGGCCGATAACAATCAAAATTTTCGAGCCGGGTGCCGCTTCAGCAAGAACGCGGTGCAGCGTGACCGTTTCTTCTTTCTCGTATGCAAATAAAGCATAATGAAAACGGGACGCGGATGCAAGAAGCTCGCGCCAAGTTAACACATTTTCTATAATGGGAACATGACTTCTATGCGACTGCTCAGCAGCTTCTTTGGCAATTTTTTGCCACCGTTCCATCCGTCTTCTCTCCTTTTTTTCGTCGAGCTTAACAACCGTGCGCATAGAAGTGAACGCGCAAAAAGAAAAAGCACCGAGCTCAGTGCCTTTCTGAATGACTACCTCCATTTTATCACCTTTCACAAGCCCCTGTGCAATGGTAACTTGCACCGGAAGTTCGCGATTCGGCCCCTCTTCTCTCAAGATGCGCACACGCACGGCATTGGGTTGGATTTCCTCAATTACACCGCGCACGTCGCGTCCTTGTCCGTTGCAACAAATAATCTCATCGCCGCTCCTAAAGCGCATCACTTTTGCGATATGGTTTACGTCATCCCCGACAATCGTTACATATTGTTCATTCATTTGCGAAGGGTTCACAAAATAGCGCTGCATTCATATCCCTCACTCTGCTTTTCGTTCCGCAATTATGCACACCCAACCTGAGATTAGGGCGTTTCGATCGTAAATGGTCGGCGGGGCAACCGTATCCGCGAATGAATCGTTCGCACCGTCTTCATTGTCATACATATCGTGCATATAGTGCGATTCTTTTACCCGGAAGCCCGCTTTCTCCATTGCAGCTTTTACTTCTGCTTCTTTCTGGGTAATAATGCCAGAAGCAATAAACAATCCGCCCGGCTTCAGCACAGCCGCCGCGTCGTCAACAAACCGCAGGATCACTTCCGCAAGAATATTGGCAACGACAATATCAACCGGTCCCTTTATACCGTCGAGCAAATTGTTCTGCGCTATTGTTACTTTGTCTTCCACACGATTCAGTTTCACATTCTGAATGGCAGAATGGACAGCTACTTCATCAAGATCAAGCGAGCGCACGGAAGCAGCACCAAGTTTTGCGGCCGCGATACTGAGCACACCAGTACCGCAGCCTACGTCAATCACGCTTTCCCCGCCCTGAATGAGTTCATCCAAGGCGCGAATGCACAGCACAGTTGTTGGATGTGTTCCGGTGCCAAATGCCATGCCTGGGTCCAGCTCAATCACTAATTCGTCCGCTTTCTTCGGCAAATAGTTTTCCCAGGTAGGAGTGATTGTAATCCGCTCGGATACTTCGACTGGTTTATAGTACTTCTTCCAGGCGGTGGCCCATTCCTCTTCCTGCACTTCCGCAAGCGTCACCGTGCCCGGGCCGGCATCAATGCCGTACGAAGACAGGTTGTTGACCGCTTCTTTGATTTCTTCCACCGTTTCTGCAAGATAGCTGTTGACGAGAAGATAGGCTTTTACAATGACACCTTCAGTCGGATAATCCTTCTCCGAAAGTTCGTAGATTTCGCCATACTTATCATCCCAATCACGCCCAAGAACTTCCGGATCTTCAATAACTACGCCCGTGGCACCTGCCTCGTGCAAAATATTCGCAACCGCCTCGACCGCTTCCTGCGCCGTATGAATGCTAATTTCAGACCATTTCATCGCTTTCGTCCCATCCTCCCGTTACGCTATCTTGTGTTTTAAAGTTCTCCCCGCAACACTTTTTTCATTTTGTCAAAGAAAGAAGTTTCTCCGCTGCCATGCATTTCTTCTCCGCTGATCTCAGCGAATTCGCGCAGCAATTCTTTCTGTCTTTCGCTAAGTTTGGTAGGAGTAACAATGACAACTTTCACGTGCTGATCCCCTTTGCCTGAGCGGTTCAAATAAGGAACACCGTGACCGCGCAGGCGGAATCTTGTTCCAGTCTGGGTACCGGCCGGAATTTTCAGCTTCACTTTGCCGTCAAGCGTCGGAACCTCAATCTCATCACCAAGCGCCGCTTGGGCAAATGTAATCGGAACCTGACAGTAAATATCGTTTCCATCGCGTTCAAAGAACTCATGGGGTTTTACCTGGAAGACAACATACAAATCTCCCGGGGGGCCGCCGTTTATTCCTAACTCACCTTCGCCGGCGATGCGCATTCTTGCGCCATCGTCCACGCCGGCCGGGATTTTGATATGAATTTTGCGACGTACCTTTTCACGTCCGCTCCCGTGACATTTGCTGCATTTTACTTTGATAAACTTGCCGCTTCCCTTACAGTTCGGACATACCCTGCGGTTTACGACACGGCCAAACGGTGTATTCTGTACGATCTCCTGCTGTCCGGTGCCACCGCATGTCTGGCACGTTTCGATCTTGCTGCCCGGCTCAGCCCCGGAACCGTTACATTTGGAACACGTCGCTTCTTTCGGAATTTCAATATCGACTTCTTTTCCAAACACTGCATCCTTAAAATCGATCCGCATCGTGTATTGCAGATCATCGCCCTGACGCGGCGCGTTCGGGTTGCGGCGCCCGCCGCCGAAAAACATGTCAAAAATGTCGCCAAAACCCCCAAAATCTCCGCCAAAGTCAAAGCCTCCGCCACCAAAACCGCCCTGTTGGGCGCCGGCATGGCCGAAGCGATCATAGTTAGCGCGCTTCTGCGGGTCGCTTAGCACATCGTACGCTTCTTTTACCTCTTTAAATTTCTCTGCCGCATCCGGCTCTTTGTTAACGTCCGGGTGGTACTTGCGAGCCAGCTTGCGGTACGCTTTTTTGATCTCGTCTTCCGAAGCGGACTTGGAGATGCCTAACACCTCATAATAATCGCGTTTCATTGCTCTTCACTCCCGCACTACTTTACTCATAAAGTCCATCATATCAGGTTGCGAAAAAAAGTCAAAGTCAAGGTGCCCCTGACTTTGACTTTTCGATCACTTGATTATTTTTTTTCATCCTCGTCAACGATTGTATAGTCGGCATCCACTACATTATCGTCCTTTTTCTGTGCAGTGTCTTCCGCGCCCTGAGCTGCCTGCGCCTGTTGCGCCGCTTGCTGATACAGTTTTACGGACAGTTGCTGTACCACTTCTTGCAGTTCATTTTTCGCGGTGCGGATCGCTTCAATATCGGAACCTTCAAGCGCAGTTTTCAGCTTGTCTTTTGCCGCGTTCGCTTTGTCGATTTCAGCTTGATCTACCTTGTCTCCAAGCTCTTTTAATGTTTTCTCGGTCGCAAAAATCATTTGATCCGCTTCATTGCGCAGTTCAACCTGCTCTTTGCGCTTCTTGTCGGATTCGGCGTTCTCTTCCGCCTCTCGTACCATGCGCTCAATTTCTTCTTCACTCAGACCAGAGGAAGACGTAATCGTGATTTTTTGTTGTTTGCCCGTGCCTAGGTCTTTCGCCGACACATTGACGATACCGTTCGCGTCGATGTCAAACGTAACCTCGATTTGCGGCACGCCGCGCGGAGCCGGCGGAATATCCGTGAGCTGGAAGCGACCCAATGTTTTGTTGTCAGCCGCCATCGGACGCTCACCCTGTAACACATGAATATCTACAGCTGTCTGGTTGTCAGCCGCAGTGGAGAATACTTGCGACTTGCTTGTCGGGATCGTCGTATTGCGCTCGATTAGTTTCGTCATTACGCCACCCAACGTTTCGATACCAAGGGACAACGGCGTTACGTCCAGCAGAACGACGTCTTTTACATCGCCTGTCAGTACACCTGCTTGAACGGCCGCGCCAAGCGCTACGACTTCATCCGGATTTACGCCTTTGTGCGGTTCTTTACCGATGAATTTTTTAATCGCTTCCTGAACGGCCGGAATGCGCGTAGAACCGCCAACCAGGATTACTTTATCAATGTCGGACGGGTTCAAGCCCGCATCAGACAATGCCTGACGGGTCGGTTTCATTGTACGTTCCACAAGGTGAGCGCTCAGTTCTTCAAATTTCGCGCGCGTTAAGTTTACTTCCAGATGCTTCGGACCGGTTGCGTCCGCCGTAATGAACGGAAGCGAAATCGTAGTTGTTAATACGCCGGAAAGATCCTTCTTCGCTTTTTCAGCGGCATCTTTCAGACGCTGCATCGCCATGCGGTCATTGGACAAGTCAATGCCATGTTCTTTCTTAAATTCACTCACAAGGTAATCGATGATCACTTGGTCGAAGTCGTCACCGCCGAGCTGATTGTCCCCGCTCGTCGCTTTTACTTCAAAGAAACCGTCGCCCAACTCAAGGATAGAAACATCGAACGTACCACCGCCAAGGTCATATACGAGAATGGTTTGGTCTTCTTCCTTCTCAAGACCGTAGGCGAGAGCAGCCGCAGTTGGCTCGTTGACAATACGCAGAACTTCTAGACCCGCAATTTTACCAGCGTCTTTTGTCGCCTGGCGCTGACTGTCGTTAAAGTAGGCCGGAACGGTAATAACGGCCTGTGTTACCGGTTCGCCAAGATAGCTTTCCGCGTCCGCTTTCAGCTTTTGTAGAATCATCGCGGAAATTTCTTGCGGCGTGTACTCTTTCCCCTCAAGATTTACCTTATAATTTGTGCCCATGTGGCGCTTGATGGAAATAACGGTGTTGTCCGGGTTCGTAATCGCTTGACGCTTCGCAGCTTCACCCACGATGCGCTCGCCGTTTTTGAACGCTACCACGGAAGGAGTGGTGCGGTTTCCTTCCGGGTTCGGAATAACAACCGGCTCGCCACCTTCCATTACCGCTACGCAAGAGTTTGTCGTACCTAAATCAATCCCGATTACTTTAGCCATGAAAGTCCTACCAACCTTTCCTAGTATATTTGCATTCATACAATCAATGAAAACAAAAAATTAACAACCTACCTTGCATATATCTTACTAAGTCACATAAAAGGCTTCACAAAGTGCGCTTAAGAACTCACCTTAACCATGGATGGACGAATCACACGATCTTTCAACTTGTAGCCTTTCTGAAACTCTTCGATGATAATGCCAGATTCATACTCATCGCTTTCTTCCTGCATGACCGCTTGGTGCATATTCGGGTCGAACGGTTCGCCGACGCCCGGCACTGTCGTCACGCCCTCCTGTTCTAAGACCTGCTGAAGCTGGCGAAACACCATTTCAATGCCCTCAGCAAGAGCGCTCGCGTCTTTCGCATCTTTGCTCGCCGCAATCGCACGCTCAAAGTTATCTACCACAGGCAAAAGGGCTTCAATAACGCGCTGGGACTGATATTTCATCATTTGCTCTTTTTCCCGATTGACGCGTATGCGGAAGTTCTGTAAATCCGCCTGAGCACGTAAATATTTGTTATATAGCTCATCTTTCTCCGCTTGAAGCTGTTGGATTTGCGCCTGTAGCTCCTGTTCGCGCGGCACTTCAACGGCTTCCGCTTGCTCTACAGCCGCTTCTTCTACGTTTGCGGCTTCTTCAGACTGAGAGAATTCTGTCGGCTCGGCCCCTTGCTCTTCCTGTTTTACCGTCTCTTCCATAAACTCATCTGGATTTTTGTTTTCTTCAGTCACAGCACTTCCCCCTATTCATTTGATGGTATAGCTGGAGACTTCTTTCTGATTACAGTATGTATGCGCAGAATCGCGCGGCTGACCTCCCCTGCAGTTTTTAGCGCATGCAGCTTAACCAGCGCAGGATCGACCACCCCGGATTCCAGCATATCCGCACAATGCCCAGTATCGAAATCAAGCCCGATGCTCGACGAATCTGCCTTAGCCTGTGCCGCTTTTACCTGCTCAATTTTCTCCAGCGGATTAAAGCCAGCATTGCGAATCATCTGGGCAAACGGTTTGCGAAGGGCAGCGGCCACCGCTTCCACTCCGAACCCTTCCATTCCTTGAACGGACGTGCGCCATTCCTCAAGATGGCGCGACAAAAATAACTCCAGGCTGCCGCCACCGGGAAGATATCCTCCCCTGAGCGCCGCCTGTACGGCGGCCGCCGCATCTTTGGCAATCCGTTCCCTTTCGCCGACAACTTCACCTGTGGAAGCGCCGATGACCATAGTTGCCGTCGGGATGCCCCGGCCCCCTATAACACGCACCTGACCAAGCGTTTCATCATATTCCAAATGTTCCGCGTAACCAAGTGAGTGCGATAGCTCCTCTACACTTTTATTAAGGGCGATACGCTTTAGTGAACGCGCTCCTGTATAACGGGCGACGCGCTCTCGCTCTGAACGAAAAACGCGGTGCAGGACAACAATACCGTGATCGAGGCAAAATTCTTCCGCCATGCTGTCACAGCTACGATCAAGCACTACCGCGTTTACCCCCAGTTCAAGAAGTTTTTTCAGGTTACGCCGGTACTCTTCTTTTAACTGTAAATACCGCTGAAAGCCAATCTCAGTGCCGAGCGCTTCATCGTCCATTTCTTCCGGTGCGAGCGCGTCGTTCAGCACGAACAAACAAACATTGTCCAACCGTTTCGGCATCTCGCGCGACAACGGGCGCTGATGAATAATAACACCATTCAGCACTTCGTTTTCCGCGCCTTCCCCCGCCGTGACCAATTCGCTGAACGCAAAGTCCGGCTCCAGCATCTTATCGCGTCCGATTAACTTAGCCCCTTCAATAACAAGCCGAGCAATGTCTTCCTGTTCCCTTCCCGCGATATACGCAATATGAAACAGGCGCTCATCCTCAAAAGCTTCAATGGGCAGTGCTGCTTCTTTCAGCTTCGCCACCGCTTCGTTAATCCCCAATTCAATGCCGGCAATAACTTTGGCAACCGGAACCCCCCGTTGAACCTGAGCTGCACCTTCCGTCACCAGTGCCGCAGCAAGCAGGGTAGCGGTTGTCGTCCCATCGCCCACCTCCCTTTGCTGGGAGCGGGCAAGCCCAATCATCAGACGTGCGGCCGGATGTCTGACTTCCATCTCTTCAAGAATAGTGACACCGTCATTCGTAATAATGACGCCGCCTTCTTCATCAACAAGCATCGTATCCAAGCCTTTAGGGCCGATCGTCCCTTCGACGGCGCTCGCAATCGCCTGTACTGCATTCATATTATGAAGCAAGGTGGATAATCGTTCATCTCCTGAGCCATCCCGCTCAGTCGGATGTGAAGCCATAAGCATCCCCTTTTATTCGCAAATTTTTCCGGGACGCACCTTACGCCCCGGATTTGTAAAAGCGTTCAAACGCGTTTGTTAAATTATCGGCCAGTTCGTTCAAAATGGCCATGACCCGGCCATATTCCATGCGGGTCGGGCCGAGAATGCCGACAGTGCCTACCGGCTGGCCATCAAGATGATATGTGGCCGTAATAATGCTGCACCCGCTAACAGCCTGTTCTTTGTTCTCAGAGCCGATGCGCACCTGCAAGCCCCTTTCCTGAGAGTCAAACAAGCGTACTACCATTTCATTCTGCTCAAAAAGTGTCAAAATATCCCTTACTTTATCTACATCGCGAAACTCAGGCTGCATCATGATATTCGTCGTGCCTTTCAACACGATATGATCATCGGGCTCATGTTTCAGCGCCTCTTCAAGAAGCGATATAAAATATTCACACTGTTGGATATAGCGCCCCAATTCCTTGGCGACTTCCGTATGAAGTCTGTTCCGTAGCTCCGCCATCGGCACACCCATAAGCTTTGCGTTCAGCAAATTGACGACACGTTCCACTTCTCCGATTTCTATTTCTTTTGGAAGTGAGATCGTTTTGTTTTCCACTTTTCCGGTATCCGTTACCAGGATGACCACCGCAGAATGCGAAGACAGCGGAATCATTTGAATCGTCTTAAGCCGGGATGATTTTATCTCATGTCCAAGCACGATAGACGTATAGTTCGTAAGACCGGAGAGAATGGACGCCGCCTGGTTCATCACCTGCTCGAACTCATAAAACTTCTCCGCGAACACACGGCGAATGTGCTGGGCGTCTTCTGCTCGCATAAACGGCATATGAACAAGCTGATCCACATAGAAACGGTATCCTTTATTGGAAGGGATACGCCCGGCTGACGTATGTGGCTGCTCCAAATATCCCATCTCTTCCAAATCTGCCATTTCATTGCGAATCGTAGCAGAACTGTATCCAATATCTTCCCGTTTCGAAATCGTGCGTGAACCAACCGGTTCCGCGGAACGTATATAGTTATCGATAATTGCTCGCAAAATTAACTGCTGCCGTTCCGTGAGCATATCGTTTCCTCCCTTGTTAGCACTCAGATAGTTCGAGTGCTAAAAAGCTTACTTCAAACATACCAAAGGATATCAAACTTTGTCAACCAGCCCCAGGAATCTGGCAAACACCTCGTTTCCAAGCGGAATGCCGCGCTTTGTCAGCCGCAGCATCTCACCGTTCCATTCCACCAGTCCAAGTTCGATCAATTCTTTAATTACAGAGCCAAACTGTTCCTCCAGCGTCGTACCGTACCGTTTTTGAAACTCGGACGCCGATACTCCCCGCATCATACGCAACCCCATAATCATATGATCTTCCATCGCTTCCGTCCGGCTTACCGCAAATTGCTCTACGCGCGGCAATCCTTTTTCACCTGCAAGCTGTATATACTGTTTCAACGGTCCGGCGTTGACATGCCGTTCACCGTTTATGTAGCCGTGCGCTCCAGCTCCTATGCCATAATAATATTCATTGTGCCAGTATGTCATATTATGGCGACTCTCCCAGCCTGGACGAGCAAAATTGCTGATTTCATACTGAAGCAAGCCGTGCCTCGCCATCTCTTCCATGAGCAATTCATACATTGCTACTTCCTCTTCCTCGGTCGGAAGCGGCAATTGATCTTTTTCATACAGCGTATGAAAAAGCGTGTTCTCTTCCACCTTTAAGCTATAAGAGGAGAAATGGGGCAGATCAAGGGCAAATGCTTGATCCAGCGTATCTCGAAACTGTTCCACAGTCTGATCAGGCAGACCGAAAATCAGGTCAATGGAAAGGTTTTGAAAACCGGCTGCTTTTGCATTTGCAATACTCCGCAACACCTGTTCACTATCATGAATCCTGCCAATACGCTTGAGCAATTCGTCATCAAACGATTGAACACCAAAGCTAATGCGGTTTACACCGCCATGCCTCATGACGATTAGCTTTTCCATATCCGTCGTTCCAGGGTTCGCTTCCATCGTGAATTCAAGATCAGCGCTCCGCTTTGGGAAATAACGCGCCACTATTTCAAGAAAATATTCCATCTGCTTCGTGTCAAGAAACGTAGGAGTTCCCCCGCCGACAAAAATCGTTTTGATTTCGCCCGGCGGAAACTGACGCACAGTTTCTTTCATCTCTTTTTCAAGCGCATATAAATACTCCCAAATTAATTGCGGGTTCTTAGTTACATACGAATTAAAATCACAATAGTAGCACTTATTTGTACAAAACGGAATATGAATATAAACGGCCTTCGTTTGCATTCTGCCGCACTACCTTTCTATCATAATTAACTATAGCAAAGGAGCGGGGAGCAAAAAGGCTCTTTTCCTTTTTACCCTCCGCTCCTTGTATATGGCCTGTTTCTGATTAATTACCGTCCATCTTAAGCACCGCCATGAACGCTTCCTGCGGTACTTCCACGCTTCCGATGGCTTTCATGCGCTTCTTGCCCTCTTTTTGCTTTTCCAGCAGTTTGCGTTTTCGGGAAACGTCCCCGCCGTAACATTTTGCAAGCACATTTTTGCGCATCGCCTTGATCGTTTCGCGCGCAATAATTTTGTGCCCGATAGCCGCCTGAACCGGTACCTCGAACATCTGACGCGGAATCAGCTCTTTCAGCTTCTCGCACAACACGCGGCCACGCTGGTACGCACTGTCGCGGTGCACGATAACAGACAGGGCGTCCACCACTTCACCGTTAAGCAGGATGTCCATTTTGACAAGCTTTGACTTCTTATAGCCAGACAATTCATAGTCAAATGAAGCGTATCCTTTTGTGCTGGACTTTAGCTGATCAAAAAACTCAAATACAATTTCAGCGAGCGGCATCTCATACACGAGTTGCACGCGCGTCTCATCAATATATTGCATATCAACGAATTCGCCGCGTTTGCGCTGGCACAAATCCATGATGGCACCCACATAATCTTTCGGCACCATAACCGTTGCTTTTACATACGGCTCTTCAATGAAATCGATTTTCTGCTGCTCCGGCATATGGGACGGATTTTCAATCGCAATCTTCTGTCCATCCGTTTTCGTCACATGATAAACAACGCTGGGCGCGGTCGTAATAATCGGGATATCGAACTCGCGCTCGATTCTCTCCTGAATGATTTCCATATGCAGCATGCCAAGAAAACCGCAGCGGAAGCCGAATCCGAGCGCCTGTGACGTTTCCGGCTCAAACTGCAACGATGCATCGTTTAGTTGCAGTTTTTCGAGCGCTTCGCGCAAGTCATTATAATCGGCACTATCCACAGGATATATGCCGCTGAACACCATTGGGTTTACTTTACGGTAACCCGGCAGCGGCTCATCCGCCGGGGTGTCCGCCAGCGTAATCGTATCCCCGACACGCGTGTCGCGTACGCTCTTGATACTCGCCGCAATAAACCCTACATCGCCTACGGTCAGTTCGTCAACCTGTTTCGGGAACGGCGCATGCGTGCCGACTTCCGTCACTTCGAACACTTTGCCAGTCGCCATCATTTTGATTTTGGAACCTTTTTTCACCGTACCATCCACAACCCGCACGAAAGCGATAACCCCGCGGTACGGATCGTACACCGAGTCGAAAATGAGCGCTTTTAAAGGGGCGTCCGGATCGCCGCTCGGCGCAGGCACTTTCGCCACGATTTGTTCCAAAATTTCTTCGATTCCAATGCCTGCTTTTGCCGACGCGAGCACCGCTTCACTCGCATCAAGACCAATGACATCTTCAATCTCCTGCTTCACCCGATCCGGTTCCGCGCTGGGCAAATCAATCTTGTTAATAACCGGAAGGATTTCTAGATCATTGTCAAGTGCAAGGTACACGTTCGCCAGCGTCTGCGCCTCAATGCCCTGGGCGGCGTCCACGACGAGCAGCGCGCCTTCGCAGGCTGCCAGACTACGTGATACTTCGTACGTGAAATCGACGTGCCCCGGCGTATCAATCAGGTGAAGAATATATTCTTCTCCATTTTTCGCTTTATATTTCAATTGTACGGCATTCAGTTTAATCGTAATGCCGCGCTCCTTTTCCAATTCCATTTGATCCAGGAACTGATCTTCTCGCTCCCGCTCGCTTAGCGCCCCGGTAAATTCAAGAATACGGTCAGCCAAGGTTGATTTACCGTGGTCAATGTGGGCGATAATGGAAAAATTCCGGATTTTTTGCTGTCTTTGTCTGCGATCCATACGATACCTCCCACGAGGAAAAAATGCACTAAGTACTATTATATCAGGTGCTGAATAGAACAGCAATTCAAATCTCAAGCTTGGTCAGCGCTTTCGGAAAAGCAGTAAGCGTTTGGGCACCATCCGCCGCCACATACACATCGTCTTCAATTCGCACGCCGCCCACACCTGGGACATATATACCGGGTTCAATAGTAAAGACCATGCCTTGTTCTATCAATTCTTCATTTGTTCCATGTACAGACGGGTATTCATGCACTTCCATGCCGAGCCCATGACCGACCCGATGCGTAAAATACGGCCCGTAACCGGCCGCATTGATTATATTACGAGCGGCTTTATCGACTTCAGCCAGAGGCCGTCCGACCCGTACCGCACGAAGCGCCGCTTCTTCGGCACGCAGAACCGTATCATATATCTTCTCCATTTCCGCACTCGGCTCCCCTATAACAAATGTGCGGGTAATATCGGAACAGTATCCGTCTTTCAATACGCCAAGGTCAAACAGCAAAAATCCGCCTTCCTGCACGATCGTCTTTCCCGGAACACCATGCGGTAACGCTGAATTCGCCCCTGCCAACACCATCGTGTCAAATGCAGGCGCATCCGCGCCTTTCTGTTTCATAATGTATTCCAGTTCAGCAACAAGCTCAAGTTCCGTTATGCCTGCTTTGACGCGTGTTAATCCCTCCGCAAGCACATCTTCAACAAGCTGTACTGCTGCGCGGATGCGCTCAACTTCTTCCTGCGTTTTTTTGTTCCGCATCTTTGCAATGATATGGCCCGCATCAAGCATCTGCAAACCAGGAGACACAGCCATCAAACGTTCAGCTTGACTCAGCCTCATATATTTCTTTTCAACCGCCATCCGCCGAACGGCTCCCTTCATATTTTGTTTTACCAAAGCGAATGGCTCATCCGTATCCCGTACGCCGATAATTTCTCCCTCGATTGCACCTGTTGCGCTCAACGCGTTTTCGGCTTTTTCAAGTTCAAGTAAAGGCACGAATAATACTGCTTTATCTTCCTGCAACAAAAGAGCCATAAAACGTTCGTGTGGATCACAAACAAAGCCGGTTAGATACGCTACGGACAAAGGCGATGTAAGCAATGCCGCATCCGCGCCCCGACCTTCCAACTCCTTACGCAATCTATCGATTCTTGTTCCGTACACGTCCATTGGCCTTCCCCCTGCCTTAAGTAAAGTTCCTCCTCCATGCAATCTTATCATATTCCGTACGCTTCCTCTTCCTCCCTTCCAATCCAGGTAAGAAAAACTTGCTGTTTTATACGCACTACAATGTAAAAAAGCAACCGCTCCAGCGATTGCTTCCTTTACAGCTTATCCATAATCCACTCCATCATATTGCGCGTTATTGCAACCACCCAATTACGCATTTTGTTTCCCAACTGGCTTACCCAGTTCTCGCCTGTCGCTTTGACATCTGAAAACGATTGCTCGGAAATTATCTGCTTCCCCAAAACTTCAACTTCAAAACGCCCGTCCTCCACTTTTTTAACATAAAATCCTTTCAACGGTTGGTCAGAGGCGCCTTCAATACGCTGGATACCTTTCTCCGCCAGATTGATGCCGCATAGAACCCCTGCGAACAAAACACCGACAAGCAAAAAGAATTTGGCGGCCAGCTTCACCGTGCTCCCTCCTGTCAGGACTGTTTCGGCTTCTTTTTCGCATTGACTTTCTCCGCTTCCCAATATATTTCAGCAATCGCATCCCCTAACGCGTCAGCCGTGCGGTAACATTCCTCTAAGGTATTGTCCACACCACCTACTTCGATCAGGATAGCATTGGGAGAAACGGACTGGTTATATTCACCATTCCCACCTTTTTTGCCAAATATACCTTTAGAGAGACCAGGATATTTCTTTTCGACCGCATTGTGTATCTTAAGGGCGAATTGCTGATTTTTCTCCCAGTTTTTGTTACGCATACCGATGACAAAATGAAGTTGTGCATACGTTTTTCCATTAATTTTTACCGTTGTTGAATCACGGCGCAGCGAATCCCTGTGAATGTCGATAAAATAATTCAAGCTTCTGTTTTCGGTCATCACCTCCTTGACCGTTTTTAACGATTCCGCATAAGAAAGCGCGTACGAAGCATGACGATCAATCAAACGACCTGTAAAATCCGTCTTCCCTACAGAAGAGCCGATCCCGTTTTTTTCAAGCGACTGTGCCAAGCGCTTGCTTATGAGGGTAACATTCACTTTTGAATCCATCGCCAAATTCGGATCGTTTTGCTTGCGCGCTTTCGGCACCGCGTGTACCCATGATTCCCTGTTATGCGTGTTATAAATGAAAAAAACTTTTTGGCCGTTGGTAGACAGCGGCTCCCCATTTGGCGGTGCTTCTTTTTCCGAAGTCGCTTCTCTCACCTCACCCGGTGCATCCTTCAGCGCTTCTGGCGGCGGCGAAGATTCAAACGGCAACTCGCTCAATGCTAATTCCTTTCCCGAGACCAGTACTTCCGTATCATATAAGCTAAAGCCCGGCAACTCGTTTCCGAGAAAGCTGCGCGGATCTTTCAAATTAATACTTGTTACAAGCCGAAATGCAAGGGAAGATACATCAATATTTTCTCCATGTTTCGCCATCGTCTTGAAATAAGGAATTTCGTAGCCCATCGTATGAAGAAGCACACTGTTCGACATCGCTACCGTCATTTTTCCGATATGTTGCGAAGAAAGCCGTCTATCCGCCTGCGAGACGAACAAAATACCCATGAATATAAAAATAACCGCCGTTCCCAGCGAAAGGATAACAAAACTTCTCTGCATGCCTGCCCCGTACAAATTCACGACAAAACCGCGATATCTTCTGTACATGCCATACTCTCCTTTCCCGCTGTTCAAAGGTTGTCCATTGTCTTCATCGATTTCTCTACTAAATCTATGAATCGTGAGTCTTTTATAGAACAAAGAAAGACATAAAAAATAAAGAAGTGAGAAAAAGGATATTTCTCCCAGTTTCTCACTTCTTTGTCTATGGTCTATCCATTTTCGTATTTCGCCATTCCTGCTACGCGCCATGAAATAGGGTTGATGTATCAAGTCAATACACCTTAATGCGTGTATGCCGACACATTGTCCATATCAATGGAACCGTGCAAAGCAGCATTAAGCCCGTTCGCAACAACGTTAGCGATATCTTCTACATAATCATCTATTTCTTTCGGGGTCACGATTAAATTGTGGCCGAGCGGGGCGAGTACTTCATGAATAAGCTGCCGCTTTTCATTTTCTTCCAGTCCGCCGATCATGCCAAGAATGGCTTGTTTCTCCTCCGCGTCCGGCATGTCCTCTTCTGTGTATCGCTTCACTTTGCCAGGAAACTGAAAGCCGCGCGGCAGCAGACGGCTGGACGGTTTCGGGTTTTTCGCTTCTTTCAGCTGACGCCCCAGATGACCCAAAATATACGAAATCGTATCATGAACGATGGTCACAGCGTCAACGACCGTAGGTACACCAACAGCGATAACTGGAATGCCGAGCGTTTCTTTGGTTAGCGGTTTTCGCTTATTACCAACGCCTGAGCCCGGGCTGATACCTGTATCTGAAATCTGAATCGTGGTGTTTACTCTTTCAAGTGCGCGTGACGCAAGCGCATCAATTGCAATCACAAAATCAGGCTTTGTCTTTTCTACGACCCCATATACAATCTCGCTCGTTTCAATACCGGTAATCCCCAGAACGCCAGGCGAAATGGCGCTGACCGGCCGATACCCTTCTTCCACCTGTTCCGGCATCAATTCAAACAAATGACGAGTGACAAGAACATTTTCTACCACAAGCGGACCGACTGCGTCCGGCGTCACGTTCCAGTTGCCAAGTCCTACGATCAAAGCACTGTCGTTCTCCTTAATCCCCGTCTCGCTCAGAAACGTATGAAACTCTTGCGCAAACCGTGTTGCCACTCTATCCTGAAGTTCGGAGTCTTGGCTTCGTAAACCGGGAACTTCAAGGGTAACGTACCGGCCCGGCATCTTTCCGATACGCTTCGCGCCTTCCATCGTTTCTACTACCATTTTCGAAACGGTAATTCCGCCTTCTTCTTCGCTGTGGAATCGGATGCCATTCAACTCACCTGCTTGTTCTTGTTCCGCCATCTCCCGTGCTTCCAACGCCAGGTCAGTTCGTACACTATATATGCTTAAATCAAGATGTTTATCCATGCATATCACCTCGTTTCCATGCTTTCCCGTTCCCTTCTCCTTTATACTAAAGTTCTATCGAAAACCTGTACAAGACAAATGCGCCCGAGCGGCCCAGATGTTTTGCGAAGCCGTCCAAGGCGATACAAAGCAGGCATTTTTGCTACGTAAGCGGCAAAAGGAAAACAAAAACTTTCTTGCAAACGTTTGGCGTACATGATACAATTTCATTTGTTGACTTTATAATGACGTATCGGATGCACCAAGGAGGTGAATCTAATGCCAAACATTAAATCTGCAATTAAGCGTACAAAACAGATTGAAAAGCGCCGTGCACACCGTGCCGCTCAAAAATCCGCTCTTCGCACCGCGATCAAAGGCGTGGAGGTTGCTATAGCAGCAGGCGATGTGGAAGCAGCTAAAACCGCGTTGCAAATCGCAAGCAAACGTTTGGATAAGGCTGTAACTAAAGGTCTCATCCATAAAAACGCGGCTGCCCGCAAGAAATCTCGTCTGGCGAAGAAGGTTAACGGTTTGTCCGCATAACCATATATGCATATATGAATGCATTCATATCAAGAAAAAGCGACCTGTATATAAGGTCGCTTTTTCTGTTGCTGCGCTCAGGAAGCATGCATGATATCTTTCAATCCAAGAATAAAAAGCTCCAGCGCAAGCACTTTATCAATTTGCCCGGTTTTAATCCGGATATCTTCTTCAGCCAGTCTGTGCAAAATTTTTCTAAGCGCTTGTTCACTGAATGCCCGCGCCTGCTCAACGGCAAGTTTGGCGACATACGGATGAATCCCAAGCATAGCGGCCATTTGTTGTGGAGAATAGCCGCGCGACTTAAGCGTCTTTATCTGCAACAAAATCCTGAACTGCCGCGCCAGCAAAGCCAGGATTTTCAATGGTTCCCCTTCTCCTTTCGTTTCGCTGCTTCCAACATTTATCCGCTGCAAATCATAATATATTTGAACGGCATCCTCAATTTCGAGGCGTGCAACTTTATCAATTAAACGGAAAATATCATGTTCTAATTCCCGAGTCGCCAGCATTTCAACCGTCTGCTTGGTGATTTCTTCACCTTCGCCGACATACATTGCCATTTTCTCGACCTCTTTATCCAGTTGGCGCAATTGCGTGCCGCTCATCGCGATCAAAAGCTCCGCCGCAGCCACTTCCATGTGGACATGATACCGCTTGGCCTGCCGCACAACCCAATCCGCCAGTTCTGCTTCTTTTAACGGCGCACATTCAAGAACGATGCCGTTATGCTTCAATGCTTTTACCGCTTTTTTTCGCTCATCTAGCTTATCCTGTGCTACTTCAAGAATCAGAACAGAATGTTCAGGCGGATGATTCGCGTATTGTACAAGCGCCTCCAAATCATGTTCTGGCGCACCGGACGGCAACTTCACCCCGGTTAAAAACAGCGCGTGCGAAGCCCGCACAACCCTTTTTTCACCCATAAAAGGAAACGTTTCCGCATCTTGGAGCGCAACCTGCACCGGAATTTCTCGCAAGTCGTACACGCTATAATTAAAATCGCGGCTCGCATCATCCAGCATCCGTTCTTCAATCAGCCTCACCAGCTCGTCCATCATATATTGCTCGCTTCCGTACAATACATACACTGGCGCCACCTTTCCTTGCTTAATTTCCCGTATCACCTGCCGAATCTGCATCTCTTGTCACCCCACTCTCCTCTCATCTATCGTATTATATCAGGTTGAATGCGGACAAATAAAAAAACCATGGCAAAACCACGTGCCATGGCCTATAGAAGGCTATGCGTATATGTAAACGCTCGAGAACCAAGCGGGCCCTTTTCCTGACCCCCGAGCGATAAGCACTGTCGCTTTTACTACATCATACGCAATAAACAAAAAAGCGTGCTTATTTATTAAAAATTGGATGTTCAATATTTTTTTCGAGGTCAATTAACCATTCCTGCGGTTCAGGTACCGGCGCGTCTTCCGTACCTGGACGAGAAATATACTCAAGTTTATACAAAATTTGCTTGTCGTTAATCCAATAATAGGAGACGTTATACACATCAGGCCATGTATGCGTCACAAACTCAATATGCCCTGTTCCATCACGCACAAGCAACCGATTGCCGTTCTTGCTCACAAAAAACTCTCGGCTAGGAGACGGTTTTCCGGGCGGCTTATATGCATTGTTTGCTCCCGTTCCTTCTTTTTCTTGCGCCTGTCCCTCTGCGATAGCAACCTTTTTCTCACCCATAAGCATCGGCGGATGTTCAGTCGTAGCATCTTTCTTTAGCGAGGAAGCCTCACTAGATTTAGCAGCAAACGTTTTATTATCTTCCTGAGGCTCCGTCGCTTTGGCTATGGCGACTTCTTGTCTGGGTTCCGCATCCTCTCTTGGTTCATCTGCCTTAGCAACCTCCGCTTGCGCTTCAGAGTTCGGCTGAGCTAACGACACTTGCGGTGTGGAATCGCGTTTCGGTCCAGCCTGTGGCGTCGCCTCATGTGCCTTTGTTTGCTTGGCAGAAGAAAGACTATCGGATAAATTCCCGGAATTTTGGCGCTTCTCCGCTAAAGAATGTCCCGGGGCTGAAGATTCTCCAAAAGCGGCTGTATTTACTTCTGCTTTATCAGAAGCGGGAGAGCGCAAAGCAATTTTTTGCCCTCCTTGCTGGATATCTTTCTCCTGCTGTGGTTCCGTTCTTTCTTCTTTTGCTTTCATAGCAGTTGATATTCCCGGATTTTCCTTCGTCAAACTCTGCACATTGGTCTCCAAAAGCGATTGTTTCATCGTCGTCTGATCAAGCGTAAAAATGATAGCCGAAATCAGCAAGCCTGCTGCCGTCGCCGTGCCGATATAGCGGTACCAAATCGCCCTTTTCTTCTTTTTCGGCAAAACCTCCACGGAAGCAACTTGCTCACGGTCGGAAGGAGAGAGCTGGCGCGTTCGGTCGATTTCATCAAGCTGTGGCAAAATAGATTGGACAATGCTAAACGGTGGCTCTACTATCGGTAATTGTTCAAGATAGGTAGATAGAGAGTGTAAACGCTCGTACAACAAAGCACATGCTGGACAAGACGTATAGTGCCGCAATAATTCTTCTTTCTCGGCATCATCAAGCTCGCCATCCAAATCGCGCTGCATCCACTCATAAGCTTCTTCGCAACTCACTCTACACACCACCTTTCTGATATTCATGCAGCAATTCCTGAAGATGCTGCCGGGCCCGATAAAGGTATGACTTAACGGTATTCAAAGGCATATCCATAACTTCCGCAATCTCACCATATGATAAATCCTGAAGATAGCGCAATGTAACAACAGTGCGTTGATGCTCGGGTAGCCGCTTGATAGCTTCCCTTACTTCTTCAGCAACTCCTGCCCGCTCTATTTCACGCTCTACATCATGCGAATCGTAAAGCGTAAGCTCATGCTGATCAATTGAGACAGTTTCTTTCTTTTTACGAAATTTATCGATGCATATATTGGTAACGATACGCTGTACCCAAGTGGAAAACTTTGCCTTCTCCTGGTATGTATCGATTTTCGTATAAATTCGAATCAGCGCTTCTTGGGAAGCGTCCAGTGCATCATGCTCGTTTCCCAGTATATAAAACGCGGTACGATACACAGAATGCTCTATGGACTCCAGTAATTGCACAAGAGCCTTCCGATCCCCGTTCTGGGCGGAGCGTATTAACTCTGCATCAACCACGCCCGTGCCTCCCCTCTCATACTTTTAAGACGTAAGGTATATGCTAAATGTTGCGCAAATCATAAATTTTATCTATCTGCACGCCGTAGATTTCCCAAAAGTTCTATATATAACTATGCCATCCCGCACATAAACAGTGATCGCCCCGCATATGTCCGTCCGTAAAATAATGCTATCCAGCGCAGCAAGTCTTGCTATCACTTCACGGTGTGGGTGGCCGTAACGGTTCTTCTTCCCTACGGAAATCACAGACAGCTTCGGCTTAAGATAGTTCACCCAATTTTCCGAAGTCGAACTTTTGCTGCCATGATGCCCAACTTTAAGCACATCCACCCGGCCAATGTTCGCTTCGCTTAATAGACGTTGTTCCCCATCCTTTTCCAGATCGCCCGTAAACAACATGCGCACACCGTAGGCTTGAAGTAACAACACAACCGAATTTGCATTGTCTTCTCCAGTGGATGAAGGCGCGGAAGCAGGATTAAGAACGCGCCATACGATCTCTGGTTCCTCCCTCCACACCTGCCCCTGTTCGGCTTTCCTGACAGAAATGCGTTTTTCTTTAAACAATCGGTTTATTTCTGCTTCGATTTCTGTCTTTGCAGGCAAACCATTTACCATGGCCTGTTTAACGCGAATATGATTTAGCAAATACGGCATCCCCCCAACATGGTCGCTATCTCCGTGCGTAAGCACCAGCAAGTCAATGGTAGAAATCCCCCGCGAATAAAGAAACGGCATAACGACGGATTTGACTGGATTGAACGGGTCTCTTCGCCGCTGCCATGGCTTTTTATTCCCCTCCGGCAGCGGTCCTCCTCCATCAATAAGCACAACATTGCGCGGAGTTTCGACGACGATAGCGTCTCCTTGTCCGATGTCCAAAAATGTAATGGTCACCCCTTTTCTTTCCCAAGAAATAAAAAGAGTTCCGAACAAAAGGAAAGAAAAAGATGCAAAAATCATCACATTTTTCCAATTAAGGGCTATTTTATCATACAACCATCCAAGGAGAAAGAGAAGCCAGAACGTATATCCACCTATCCAAAACAAAGATGGCGAACGAAAAACAAAACGAAAACTCCGCCATTCTTCAGCCTTATCCAACAGCTGTAAAACTGGAAGCAGGAGCGTGTCCACCACTTTTGCCGGCAAGAACCCGAAAGCTGGATGGATCATCCCCAGCATAAATGAAATAGCGGCCATCGGCGCGATCATGATACTTATAAAGGGAACAAACAAAAAATTGACCAGAGGTGAAAGAAAAGAATAAACGTGAAAGTAATAAATCGTCAGCGGAAAAGAAACAAGTGTAGCTGCTAATGTCACCGCAGCAAGACCCCGTACTCCGTCCCGTTTAAAGGGAAGCTTACGCATCAACGGCGGTACAAAGGAAAGCAATCCAAAAGTAACAAGATAAGACAGTTGAAACCCTACATCATGAATATAATAGGGGTTGGCAAGCGCCATACATAAAAAGGAAGCACCCAAAAGGTTCCAGCCATCTTTTGCCCGGCGCATAAGAAGCGCAAACAAGGCCAGTTCACCCATGATAAGCGCACGTACTGCCGAAGCGCTGGAACCGGTCATTACTACGTATACCGGCAACAAACACGCGGTAAGCAAATAAGAACGCTCCCGGGTAAAGCCGAATAAACGTAAAACGTAAACAAGTGCGACAACAAGAAGCGTAATGTGCTGCCCAGAAATCGCAATCACATGGGTAAGCCCAAGCGAAGAAAATGTAGTGTACAATTCCGGGTCTACACGATCCACCGCTCCGAGTAACATTCCTGAAAGCAAGCCCGCTGATGTCGGATGATATAATTCGAAAGCCCGATTCGCCAGCTTTTTCTGCCAGGACATCATCAATCCTGTAAATCCGATTGGTGCATGTCCGTAGGATAAACTTTCAACATCCCATATCTTTCCAATCCGATGAATATGCTTTCTATGGAGATACGTTGGGTAGTCAAAAGCGCCCGGGTTTGTAGGAGGGGCCGGACGTTCGATTTCTATTTTTCCGCTCAAGGTTGCTCCATAGCTGAGAACTTTCTCCGCCTGCCTTCGGCTCGCCTCATTCCGAAAATAAATCGTTGTCTGCACCAGCTCTGGAACTTCTAAGGCTTTCCCATTAAGTACATGAATGCGCAAAATAAATTTGCAGCGATCTCCATCAAACATCACTGCGCTCTGAATCTCTCCCGCAAATGCTGCGTTCGTTTCATCTGGTAAAATGCTCACATTATGTTTTTCGATCCACAAATACCAAGAAAATCCTGTGATAAAGAACAAAAGTCCCGTCACAACAAGTTTATAGTATGCCTTATTCTTGAAAACAGGCAATATCCCCACGATTATAAACCCTAACAGCAAACCGCAACCTAAACGGGCGCTGTTGACAAACTGAGAAGCACACACCAACCCGCTCAGCATGTACAAACCGCAGAAAAAAAGCGCCCGTTGCCTCATTCTTATTTCACATACCCGCGCTTCTTCAACTTTTCCACATGCGCACGCATCAGCGCATCAATATCCATCAAAAAAGTCTCTTCCAATATGTATAACATTGTAAAGCAACACTGGGCAATATGCAGAAGATTTAAACCGCACCCTTTTAAAATTTGTTCATCTGTATGAACCCGCTTCTCTCCGCTAGCACCGCGAAACTTACCGATCCATTGGGCAAACCGCCCGATAGCGACAGAAATATTTAATACTGTACTGTCAAGCGTAACACCAGGAATGATAAGACGCGGCAAACTCATTGCCCGAAATCCTTCTTCATTCACTTTAATATATACATCACCAGCTACGCTTTCCAAATACCCTTTGCGCAACAGTTTGGCCAGATGGTCATCAATCATATCTTCCAAGCGCACCTCAGGCGCTAAATCTTCCAGAACAAATGTCATAGAAATACAAGTTTGAGCGACATCGAGCAATTCACCGGCTACGTTTTGCAACGCTTCTCGCGCCCGTGGTGTTCCCTGTTCATCCATCCAGCAAAGGATGGCTTCACTGAGCTCTCCCTGTTCTTCCACCAGCTTGCGAAAAGTCGACTCCAGCGAAGGAACGAGTCGATTTAGCCTGGGAAGTACGATCTCCATTTTACTTTCCCCTTTCTCCCCTATACGTTTTTTCTTTCTATTGTATCATAAAAATCAAGATAAATGTAAAAAAAAGGAAAAAGTTTTTTCCTCTTTCCTTCTAATAATTCTGTAGCTCATTCCATTGATCAGTGAGCAGACACAACTCTTGCTTGATGATATGCACGTGAGGTTCTTTGTTATGTATCATACAATCATTCAACTTCTCCAGCAGGTAATTAATGCGACCTTCTAAAATTTGCCGATCGATATACTGATCCACCAGTATGTTCGACAACTCTTTCTCCTCGCCCAATCCGTTGCTTTCATAGATACGTCCCTCGCGGAAGTGAATATCTCTGCTTACTCCTTCCTCATACAGACGAAGCATGCCGCTCGCTCCCATCAGGTAAATAGAACCATAAAACAGACGAATAAGAGGATTGCTCATCATTTCCTCTTCCGTAATACCATTGATATAAAGACGGCCTTTAATCGGCAGACCTGCTTGTACAACCAAACGAAAGACGCCGTGTTCCGTATAAAAGCCGAGCAACAATGTGCCCTGCATCGTTTTCTTTTCTTCTACCGTTATTTCGGAACGGGATTTCGCTTCTTCCACGATGCGATACACATCATCTGTTCTTTCCTGAGGAGCTTGGAAATTATCACATACGCCACGGATCGTTGCGACATTCGGTTGCATTAAAATCACCTCGTTTATAGTTCAAAAAAATATCCTCTTGCTACATCTTTACCCCCTTAGTTATCATCCATACCACATTTTTACACTTTTTATAAAAAAATATTCTAATCTACAATTTCTATCTGAACCCCGGCCGGAGGCGTATACTCAAGCAACTGACGAAACATAATTTGCTTCTGTTCAAAAAGATGTGCTACCTTCTCATAGTCTTTCAAATATATCCGATGATAGACCACCTCGATGATGCCGCTGTTGGCGATTAAATTAGCGCACATCCAGCACGGCTGATCCGTGACATAGATGGTGGCTCCCTGCCGTTCCTCCTGGTCGGTAAACAAAAGCAAATTCTGCTCTGCATGAATGGTGCGAATGCATTTTTGCTTCTCAACGCTGTTCCCTTGTTCGTCTACCTCATAGTAGGTATGCAACATACATCCAACATCAAGACAAGACTCAACGCCGCTTGGGCTTCCGTTGTAGGCCGTTCCCAGCACTTTTTTATTTTTGGTTAGTACCGCCCCAACGTGACGGCGCGGACATGTGGCCCGGGTCGCGGCCATATACGCTAAATCCATAAAATATTCATCCCATGTCTTCCGTGGGCTCATATCTTTCCCTCTCTTCTGTTTCTTTCTCTTTACTATTCTAACCTGCGAAAAAGAATACCGGAAAGAAAAAAGGGAGAGAAAGTCTTCTTCCTCACCCCTTCTAAAACTTATTACTATTCTGCTTCCGTCAAACTACGATTATGCATTCACCAGTTGGCTGGCTTTAAGCGCCTGCTCAATGTCGGCAATAATATCATCTACCGCTTCAATACCGATAGAAAGACGAATCATATCCGGCGTAACACCCGCACTGCGCTGTTGTTCTTCCGTTAGCTGCTGATGCGTCGTACTTGCAGGGTGGATAACAAGCGTTTTGGCATCGCCAACATTCGCCAAGTGGGAAAGAAGCTTCAGGCTGTTAATAAAGCGTTTGCCTTCTTCCAGCCCACCTTTAATGCCGAACGTGAAAATGGAACCCGGTCCTTTTGGCAAATACTTCTTTGCGCGCTCATAATAAGGACTGCTCTCAAGCCCTGCATAATTCACCCAGGAAACAAGTTCGTTTTCTTGCAAATATTCCGCTACTTTTTTTGTATTTTCCACATGACGCTCCATGCGTAAATGAAGCGTCTCCAACCCTTGCAGGAATAACCAAGAGTTGAACGGAGATATCGCTGCCCCAAAGTCGCGCAGCAATTGTACGCGCGCTTTGATAATGTAGGCAAGATTGCCGACTGCTTCCGTGTATACTACACCGTGATAGCTCGGATCTGGCTCAGTTAACCCTGGGAACTTGCCATTGTTCCAGTCAAAGTTACCGGAGTCGACAATCACGCCTCCAATTGAGGTACCATGACCACCGATAAACTTTGTAGCAGAATGAACAACAATGTCAGCGCCAAATTCAATCGGACGGCAAAGATACGGAGTGGCAAACGTGTTATCTACAATAAATGGAATTCCGTTCTCATGCGCGATGCCCGCTAATGTTTCCAAATCAACTATATCTGCGCGTGGATTTCCGATCGTTTCCGCATAAAGCGCTTTTGTCTTGTGCGTGATCGCGGCACGAATAGCATCCTTATCTTCCGGATCAAAGAATTTCACCGTTATGCCGAACTTCGGAAACGTATGCGCGAACAGGTTGTATGTTCCGCCATATAGATTGCTGGAAGCGATAATTTCATCCCCCGCATGCGCGATGTTTAAAATAGAGAACGTAATTGCCGCCTGACCGGAAGCGACCGCAAGCGCACCCACACCGCCTTCAAGTTCCGCAATCCGCTTCTCAAACGTATCCTGCGTCGGGTTCATAATGCGCGTATAAATGTTACCGAATTCTTTCAATGCGAACAAATTGGCTGCATGCTCCGTGTCTTTAAATACATAAGAAGTTGTTTGATAAATTGGCACCGCGCGCGAAAGCGTCGTCGGGTCCACTTCCTGTCCTCCGTGCAAGCATACCGTCTCGAAATTGAATTTGCGTTCTTCTGCCATTCTCTTTTTCCTCCCTGTCATCATTCTTTGTTTTCGGCGATGCCAACCAAAAGAAAAATCCTCTTCTTTGGAAGAAGAGGATTCTACGCAGGTATGTATCATCGCTCTCATCTTCCAAAGCATGCTGCTTTGCTGGAATTAGCACCTTGCACATACGTGCCGGTTGCCGGGCTTCATCGGGCCAGTCCCTCCGCCGCTCTTGATAAGAGATGTCTTATATAAAATTTTCTCGCTTGAGCTGATTCTGGTTTTATTATAGCCTTACTATTCCTACCTGTCAACTTAATTTGAAGATTTTTATTGTACAGAAATTTTGGCGCGCATTTTCTCCAATGTTTTCGGACCAATTCCTGCTACCTTTGTTAAATCCTCTACCGTTCTGAACAGGCCATTTTCTTCCCTGTATTGAATAATAGCTGCTGCTTTTCCAGGCCCAATACCAGGAATGGTTTGTAGTTGCTCTAATGTAGCTGTATTAATATTAATTTTCTCCTCCTGCCCGGGTGCGCCCGGCGCAGAAGCTGTTCCTGCTGATGCCAGACCCGTTGTACCGATTAGAGCCTCTTCTCCTTTTATCGGAATATATAAGAGCATGCCGTCAACAAGCCGCTGCGCTCCGTTGACTTGCTTTGCATCCGCTTCCGGAAGCAATCCGCCCGCCATCCCGATGGCCTGATACACACGTGCCTCAGCCGGTAACGTATATACCCCTGGCTTCGCTACCGCGCCCTTCACATCAACGACGACAGTCGCCTGAACGGATGGCGCAGGAGAGCGCGCGCTTTCCTCTTTTTCTATGGGATCTCCCGTTTGATCGTTCTCCCCGGCAGTGAAAACGGAGGAGCCCGTAACCGCTTGTTGCTCAGAAAACGGAAGCGTTTTTGCTTCTGTTTCCTCCTGAGTGTAATTATAAAAATAAATACTACTGCCCAAAATAAAAAGACATATACTAATACTGATCCATTTTTTCTTTTCTACAAACCAGCTTTTCACCGCATCTCTCTCCCTTACTTGTAGTTTTCTAACTTTTTGCCTATACTTTTTATATAAACATTCAGAAAATCGCCACTTAAAAAAGGAGGATTGCAAACAATGGGTGTTCATCACGCAATTTCAGCCCACTCCGCAAGGCAAGCTGAGTATATTACGCTCTACCGCAAACTGGATGCGGTGCGGGAAATGTGGATTGAAAAAGCGGTAGAGCAATGCAAGAACGGAGAAAAAATCAGCGTGGAAGAGATTAATAACATCACACAACAAATTAATCAACTTGCGCAACGTTACCATCTTCCGCCGCGCAAACTTGTGACGGAAGAAATGGTACAAAATATTTGTAAATAATTACCACATCTCTATCTTAGCATAATTAGAAAAATATGTGTACTAAATCTTTCTTTCCCCTCATACTTATTAAATAATTATAATCGCCGGGGGGATTTAGATGCATATCGGCTTTATCGGAACGGGAAGTATGGGAACAATCCTCATTGAAGCCTTTATCGAATCTGGTGCTGTTCTGCCCGCCCAAATCTCTGTTGCCAATCGGACACCGGAAAAACTACATGCGCTCACGGCAAAACACCCGGACATCAAGGCTAGCACTAACATAAATGTGGCCCAAAAAGCAGACATTCTATTTCTGTGCACCAAGCCCCTGGAATATCGGACGGTACTCGACGAAATTGGCGAACATTTGACGCCCGATAAACTTGTTCTATCTATCACAAGTTCCGTCGGTGTGCAACAATTAGAAGCATATATTCCTTGCAAAGTGGCCCGTGTCATTCCCAGTATTACGAATACAGCGCTCAGCGGTGCTTCACTCATTACGTTCGGTGCCCGTTTAACCCAGACTGATCGTACCTTGCTGCTCACACTTCTTTCTGCCATCAGTACGCCTATAGAGATTGAAGAATCGCAAACACGAATTTCCTCGGATATTGTAAGCTGCGGCCCAGCTTTTTTTAGCTTTCTAATGCAACGCTTTATTGACAGCGCGGTCGATCATGCATCCATTACGGAGGAGCAGGCTACAAGATTAATGACCGAGATGATTATCGGGCTTGGCCGCCTGCTTGAAGACGGACGTTTTTCGCTGCCGACACTTCAGGCCAAAGTTTGCGTGCCAGGTGGAGTAACCGGCATCGGCTTGCACGTGCTTGATGAAGAAACACAGGATGTGTTTAAACATTTAATTGAAGCAACGCACAATAAGTTCAACATAGATGTACGGGAAGTTCAGGAAATGTTCACCAACCAAAAAAACTCCTTCCATTGAACAAGGAAGGAGTTTTTTGCGCACTCGGAAGATTACTTAACGACCTGAGCGCCTGCTTTTAATTTGTCAGAAATTTTAAGGCTAAAACCCGCAGCAGCTTTCTCATTTACTACTAATTGAACATCTTTCAAAGCTTCAACAGGAATAGAATCCAGCTTCTCGCCCTTTAACCCCCGGGCTGCTATAGTATCGTCTAGCCTACAACGATATTTACCAGTTTGCCCGGAACGGCGATAACTTTACGCACCGTCTTGCCTTCAACCAGCTCTTTGATTTTTTCATTTTCGGTAGCAAGAGTCTCCATCTCCTGCTTCGTCAAATTGGCTGGAATAACCATTTTATCGCGTACTTTGCCGTTGATTTGGACGACAATTTCCACTTCATCAAGCACGAGCGCGGCGGCGTCATACTTCGGCCAGGACTGCTGGTGCACGCTATCTTCATGACCGATCATACGCCACATTTCTTCCGTAATGTGCGGCGCGAACGGCGCGAGCAGCACAACCGTTGTTTCAATGGCGTGAGCTAGCATGCCACGATCCGCAGTTTCCGGATACGCATAAATTTTGTTTACAAGTTCCATGATGGCACTGATTGCTGTGTTGAACTGACGACGCTCACCGATGTCTTCACTTACTTTCTTAATGGTCGCGTGTAACGTGCGGTTCAAATCTTTGGCCGCGCTGTCGGACAAGTTCACCTGCGGGTGTCTTGCCACAAGCTCTGCATGGCTATCCACCATACGCCATACGCGATTTAAGAAGCGATAGCTTCCTTCTACCCCGCTGTCGCTCCACTCAAGATCACGATCCGGCGGCGCCGCGAATAAAATGAACAAGCGTCCAGTATCCGCTCCGTACTTGGCAATGATTTCATCCGGACTGACAACATTTCCTTTTGATTTGGACATTTTTGCTCCGTCTTTCAGCACCATGCCCTGTGTAAGTAAGCTCTTGAACGGCTCGGTAAAGTTAACCATGCCAGCATCATACAATACTTTGGTGAAAAAGCGGGAGTAGAGCAAGTGCAAAATCGCGTGTTCAATACCGCCAATGTACTCATCTACAGGAAGCCACTTATTCACCTTTTTCGAATCGAAAGGAATGTCGTCGTTTTTCGGGTCTGTATAGCGCAGATAGTACCATGACGAATCGATAAACGTATCCATCGTGTCCGTTTCCCTACGCGCTGGCCCACCGCAGGATGGGCAGGTCGTATGCACGAACTCTTCGGATTTAGCTAAAGGATTACTCATTCCGTCAATGACGACATGATCCGGCAGCATGACGGGCAAATCTTCTTTCGGTACCGGAACGATGCCGCAATCGTCACAGTAGATAATCGGGATCGGCGCACCCCAGTAGCGCTGGCGAGAGACGAGCCAGTCGCGCAGGCGATACGATACCGCCGGGCCACCTACCCCCTTCTCCTTCAAATGCTCACTGATGACAGCAAGCGCCTTGCGGTTCGGCATTCCGTCAAATGAATCTGATTGCACAAGTACGCCGTCTTCCGTGTACGCTTCTGCCATTTCCTCATTCGTGTCAACTTCCTCGCCTTCTGGTGCAATTACACGCCTAATCGGCAAGTTGTATTGTTTGGCAAACGCGAAGTCGCGCGTATCATGCGCCGGAACTGCCATCACAGCCCCTGTGCCATAGTCGAGCAACACATAGTTCGCAATCCAGATCGGAATGTCCTCACCGGTCAGCGGATGGCGAGCATACGCCCCGGTAAACATTCCTTCTTTCGGTGCATCGGTCGATGTACGAGTAATGTCCGATTCTTTCTTAATTTTTTCAATGAACTCTAGCACTTCTGCTTCGTTTTCTTTTCCTTTGACAAGCTTGCGTACAATCGGATGCTCTGGCGCCAATACCATGAAGGTTACGCCGTACAGCGTATCCGGACGCGTTGTGAATACGGTCAGCTTCTCGTTCAACTCCGGCACTTCAAATGTAACTTCCGCCCCCGTGCTTCGGCCAATCCAGTTGCGTTGCATCGTTTTGACCTTTTCGGGCCAGCCGTCAAGCTGATCCAAATCTTCAAGCAAACGATCGGCGTAATCAGTAATTTTGAAATACCATTGTTCAAGATCGATTTTTGTGACTTCCGTGCCACAGCGCCAGCAGCAACCGTCTTCCACCTGTTCGTTAGCGAGCACGGTTTGATCGTGCGGGCACCAGTTTACCAATCCTTTTTTCCGGTAAGCCAAACCTCTTTCATAGAACAAAAGAAAGAGTTGCTGCGTCATTTTATAGTATTCCGGCGAGCAGGTTGTTACTTCTCGCTCCCAGTCATAGCTTACCCCAAGCTGTTTCTGTTGGTTTCTCATAAAATCGATATTTTCGTATGTCCATTTTGCCGGCTGGGCCCCCAGCTTAATCGCGGCATTCTCCGCCGGCATGCCAAAAGCATCCCAGCCCATCGGATGAAGAACTCGGTAGCCGCTCATTCTTTTATAGCGTGCGACCACATCGCCAATGGAATACACGCGCATATGGCCCATATGAAGACGCCCGGACGGATATGGAAACTGTTCAAGACAATAGAATTTTTCTTTGGCATCGTCTTCGTTCGTGCGATGCGCGTTTGTTTCATTCCAGTATTGCTGCCATTTTTTTTCGATTTCATGCGGATTGTACGTCCTCATCAACGAATGACCTCCTGATCTTCATTAAGACAAACTCGCAGGCATTGCCCGCAAGTTTTTTCTGCCTACAATTCGGAAAGAAAGTATTTTGGTACGTTATGATTTTAAGATAACATATACTTTCTTATCCACTTGAACACTCCCATTCACGCAGGCTTAAGCCTTTTACGTCCTTATCCTGATACCCGCAACAGGAACACAACTGACTCGATGGGAATATTTTGCACACAATGCTGATTGTACGTCCGTACCATTCGGCTTGGTTGCTTATATTTTACAAAATTGAGGGAGGAAAGAACAGTCGGACTTGTGAGAAGGTAAAAGCCTGCCCTCGTCCGAAGCCGATTCATTCCCCACTTTCACTGGTAACAAAAGCATCTTCACGCTTAGAAGTAGGGGGGCTTCTCGGCTGATATGATAAAAAGCCTCCCGTCCCTATAATCCAGGGACGAGAGGCTTACTCCCGCGGTACCACCCTAGTTAACGCAGAGCTATGTGCAAGCCTTGCGCTCACTTTAGCATCCGTAACGTGGATGAGACGGATAACGGTACCTTTATATCCCGCTATCGGCTCCAAGGCGAGTTCATTGCCGGAAGCGGTTAACTCGCACCAACCGTTAACTCTCTGGTACGCTCCTTAGGCAACTACTACTCCTTATCCATGCCATCATTTACAATTTGTCTAAAATTATATGCAATCTTCCTATCAGGTGTCAACTTTTTATCTAATGAGGCTTACGGGCAATAAAAAATGCGCGTTCGCTGTCTGTTGCTACCGGCTGCGATGTAAAATCCGCGGTAATGGACAGAACATCAAATCCGGTATCCGCAAGCCACTGCCGCAAAGCTTCAAGCGAATACGCCTTCTGGCGATGCCGTTCATGAAACCGGCGGTACAAATCGTCTTTTTCCCGTACAAACAAAGTTAAATCGTGTTCCACTGCTTCTTCATCTTCATAGTAAATGCTCTGCCAAATATACGCCACATGTTCGTCCTGATAAGAGAACGATTCATTCCCAAATACTTCGGCGATTTTATACGGAGTATGCACGTCGAATAAAAATGTGCCGCCGGGCGTAAGCGTAGCGAAAACCCTTGCGAATACCTGTTTTATCCCTTCAGCATCCGGAATGTAATTCAGTGTATCGCAAAAGCTAATCACGCTGTCCACCAGCTCAGGCAGCGCAAGTTCACGGATATCCTGCCTAAGCCAGTGAACGGCAGCGCGCGGATGGCTACGCTGCACCTTCTCCCGTGCTACCGCAAGCATGTCGGCTGACAGATCGACACCCCACACTTCCAGCTCTCGCTCCAGCAGGTAACGGGTCAAAGAGCCTGTGCCACAACCAAGCTCCGCGACGCGGCGCGGTCTCGTCCGCGTCAGGCGCCACGCTTCCACCGCAAACCCCATCCATTGATCGTATGGCGCATCGGCCATCAAATGATCATATACGTCAGCCAATCGCCGATAACTACTGGACAGCGACAACGGGAGCATCCTTCCATAAGCGTTCAATATTATAAAATTCGCGCTCATCACGATGGAACACATGGACAACAACATCGCCTAAGTCTACAAGCACCCAGCGCGCGTCATCGTAGCCTTCACGGCCGCGCACGACAATTCCAGCTTTTTCGGCACTATCTTTTATATGATCAACAATCGCCTGCACCTGTGTCTCTGAGTTGCCGTGACAAACAACAAAATAATCAGCAATAATGGACAGTCCCTTCAAATCAAGAATAACCACATTGTGTGCCTTTTTGTCCTCCGCGGCTTTGGCGGCTAATTGAGCGATTTCCAATTCTGTCATAGTCGCTTTTATTCCTCCTGTTTATTGTTCTTTTTCGACTTTATTAAGGAGTTGCGGGCCAGAACGGTGAGAGGATATATTCTTTTTTCACGGTTTACGAGGAATGCGATGGTGCCGCCCAAAGCTTTGGCAAGCGCCCGATCCAAGTCCTCTTCCGCCACTTGGCGCAATTCCTCCACGCCGGGGAATTGACGACCCGGTTCTATATAATCGGCCAGACAAACGACTTTTTCGAGCAACGTCATATTCTCGCGGCCGGAAGTATGATAACGGATTGCGTTTAGTATTTCTTCATCTTCGATACCAAGGTCACGACGCACCGCTTCCGCTCCGACATGCGCGTGCCATAATTCCTTATCATGTTCCAGCAAATCTTTCGGAATATGCGGCGTTGTCTCGATAATTTTCCGCATGTTTTCTTCTGACCAAAACTTGCAATAATCATGAAGAATAGCAGCCGTCTCCGCCTTTGTCTTATCCGCGCCATACTTCTCAGCGAGACGCACCGCAGTTTCCATGACACCCAGCGTATGTTCATAGCGATGTTTTGTCATTTGTCCCCGCACAGCTTCCAGCAATTGTTCACGCTTCATATAATCGTTTCTCCTCTATATACAATCTTACCGCCTCCGGCACAAGATACCGGATTGACTTTCCATCCGCCGCTTTTTGGCGGATCATAGTTGATGAAACATCCAGCTGCGGCATTCTCACCTGAATAACATCTTGCATATATTTGTTGTCCATTATATAGCCGGGTCTAGCAAGCACCACAAATTTCACCATCGTAATGAGCTCTTCTATTTTGTACCATTTTGGCAAATGTTTAGCCATATCTCCACCAATGATAAAGTAAAATTCTGTGTCCGGGTGTCGTTCTTTCAGCAGACGTACTGTATGATAAGTATATGAAGGCTGTGAACATTCCATCTCCAGTTCCACCGTGCTTAGTGAAAAGTACGGATTGTCCGCAATGGCGAGTTCGACCATCGCTACACGGTGTTTGTCTTCGGTAATCGGGTTCCCTAACTTATGCGGCGGAAGGCGGGCTGGCATAAACCATACTTCATCCAATCCGAGCGCATCCCGTGCCTGTTCCGCTACAATTAGATGAACAGCATGAATCGGGTCGAAGGTTCCGCCGTAAATGGCAACTTTCTTCCGCTTATTTCGGAAGTTCAATGGTTTTTCGTTCCTTTGACTCTTTATATAATACAATTGTATTTCCGATAATCTGCACAATTTCCGCGCCGCTACCGGCAGCAATCTCCTCAGCCACCTCATGCTTGTCCTCACCGCAATTGTTCAGCACGGAAATCTTCAGCAATTCGCGCACTTCCAGCGTATCTTCGACCTGCTTGATTAAGTTTTCATTGACACCGCCCTTCCCTACCTGAAAAATCGGGTCTAAATGATGAGCCAACGAACGCAAATACCGTTTTTGCTTTCCTGTTAACATAACGTTCCTCCTTTTCTCCTACTGTCCACGCAACGCATCCATAACCACTTCGCGCATCACGTTTACGGGAGCCGGCCGTCCCGTCCAATATTCAAAGCTTAAAGCGCCCTGGTAGATGAACATCCCTACCCCGCAATGAACGCGCGCACCCTTCGCTTTCGCATCACGCAACAAGCGCGTTTCCATTGGATTATAAATCAAATCGCTAACCGTAAGCCCGCCGTGCAGCGTTTCCGCCGGGAGAGGGCTCGCTTCCGTTTTTGGATGCATGCCGATTGACGTTGTTTGGATGAGCAACGTGCTAGTTGCAAGCGCCTCTGCAACCTTATTCAGCGGCAGGGCACAAACGGTCGCCTGTGGCACAGCCTGCTTCATATGAGCGGCGAGCTGTTCAGCTTTCTCCACCGTACGGTTCGCAATTACAAGTGAGGGAAGCCCGGCCTTCAGCAGAGCTATGGCTACGCCACGCGCTGCTCCTCCTGCTCCCAGCAGCACGGCAGATTGCGATGCTAAATCAATGCCCGTCTCTTCTGTAAGCGATCGGACATAGCCCCGTCCATCCGTATTATAACCGACAAGTTTGCCTCCTTCATTGACAATCGTATTGACCGCACCGATTATCTTCGCTTCTTCGTCTACTTCATCCAAGTAATCCATAACAGTTACCTTATACGGAATGGTTACATTCACACCGCGCATGCCAAGCGCTCGAACGGCCTGAACGGCCTCCTGCACCCGACTTGGATCAATGTCGAACGCGGCGTACCGGTAATTTAAGCCACACGCTTCAAACGCGCGATTATGCATAAGCGGCGACAACGAATGCCCCACCGGATGACCGAACAGCCCTGTTAATATCGTTTGGCTATCCATATGTTTGCTTCTCTCCTTAACTATCTTTTCCTATTTCTCATCTTATCTCACGGTTCACGTACAAAAAACCCCCTGAAGAACAGGGGTAATCAAAGCGCTTATATTAAAGACGGACGCAGGCTGGCCGCGACGCCTTTCGGCACATGCACCACAACGTTCGCACCTTTACCGTGCAAAGCCACCCATCCTAAACCTGAAACAACGACATCATACTTACCAGGCGGAACTTTAAACATGAATTTTTCCCACACCATTTCTCCGGCCGCTTCTTTTCCTGGCGGCGACAGCAATTCGCCTTTATGCTTTTCATACAATTCATCGGCGTTGGACAGTTTTGTTCGGTGAATGTTCAGATGGTTAGATACATAAACCACAAACGGTTGATGCTCACCTTTGACGAAATCGATACGGGCGAGCCCGCCAATAAATAACGACTGCTCCGCGTTTAGCTGGTACACTTTCGGCTTAATTGGCTTGTCCGGCATCACCAGTTTCAATTCTTGCGGCGCTACTTTATGTACCAGCTGCTCCCGATTTACAATTCCCGGCGTATCGTACAAAGACGATTGCTCGTCAAGCGGGATTTCAATTACATCGAGCGTCGTGCCCGGAAATTGGGAGGTTGTGATGTCCATTTCCGACTCGCCGAATTGCTTAAGCAGGTAGTTAATCAATGAAGATTTGCCAACGTTAGTCACACCGACAACATAAATATCACGCCCTTGACGATGTTCATTCATCGCCGCAACTAGACGGTCAATTCCTTCACCTTTGCGCGCGCTCACTAGCACGACATCTACCGGTTTCAGACCGAGATCAGCAGCCGATTTGCGCATCCAATTCACAAGGCGGTTGCGATTCACATTTTTGGGAAGAAGGTCAATCTTGTTACCAACTAGAAGAATCGGATTGCCTCCCACAAAACGCGGCAGGCCCCTAAGCCAGCTGCCATTAAAATCAAAAATATCCACTACCTGTACCACAAGCGATTCCGTGTCGCCAATGCTGTTAAGAATACGCACGAAATCATCGTCGCCCAGCGTGACGGTGGACGCTTCGTTATAATGCTTAATCCGGAAGCAGCGCTGGCAGATTACTGTCTCTTTTTCCAGCGCCTGTGGCGGGGCATACCCCACTTTGTTTTTATCTTCCGTCTGAATGGCTACACCACAACCAGCGCAATATATCTTCTCTTGCTTATCCATTTGAATCCTCCCAAGGAATTTTGCCACGTTTCCGCATCCAATTGAGGGCGATCTTTTCCAGCTTCCGATTAAAGCGAGTCATAAAACCGTCGGTCTGTGCGACCGGCACGACAAGAATCGTGTAAAAACCCATCCGCTTTCCGCCCAACACATCAGTAAACAGCTGATCGCCGATGACCACAGTCTCATTTACGGACAATCCCATCTCACGTGTCGCCCTGCGGAAGGCGGCGGATGTTGGCTTCTTCGCCTGATGAATAAACGGAACCCCGAGCGGCTCTGCTACTTTAGATACCCGGGTTTTTTTGTTGTTCGATACGATGACAACTGAAAATCCCTGCTCTTTTAGCTCTTTCATCCATTTCACAAGTTCGGGGGTTGCATCAGGACGATTCCACTCAATCAGCGTATTGTCCAAATCTGTAATAATTCCCTTGATGCCGCGTTTTTTTAATTCATTCAAATCAATGTCATACACGGATTCCACATGCAGATCCGGCAATAATAATGGGTAGAGCATGCAACCACTCCATACTTTTTATCCATAATAAAAGTATCTAAATTTAAGAATAGTGTTTGTATAAATCCGGCATTTACTATACCATATCTATCCTCATTCTGTCACGCAAGGCATAAAATAAGAAAAAGCATATGTTACTTTATCACTATAAAGCAACATATACTCTTATACAATATGAACTCCCCCCACTTCCTGTCGATTGAAGTGGGAGTTTCTGAACGATCCTCCTCAGCAGAACAGGCGAGCATTTGTGTTGAAATCCTTCTTTTGCTTAAAGGAAAAAGAAGCGCGATTCATCCTCTACCTACGCCAGGGGCGTGGAGGAAGGGGACTTCTCGCGTATCATGTTAAAAACGCCCTCTTGGAAGAGAGCGTTTCTCATTCTTATTTTTTATCTGCTTGGGAAGCCGAAATCCCTTCTAAAGCGGCTGGCAATTCTTTCGCCTTTTTAGCCTCTTCTGGAAGTTGAACTTTTAGATTATCGTTATAATCACTGTATTTCATATCCTGCGTCATGATCATTCGCTTGAACGGCATATCTTCAATGTTATCTTTGTATGTGACAGCTGTTTGGGTTTGTATACGCTTGACCAGTTTGGTCGCAGGATCGAGTTCCATTACGCCCTGCATGTAAATCGATCCGATCACGCCTTCCGCTTCCTTAAGCGTATCGGTCATTCCCTGCATTCCGTTCATCATGGAAGTCAAATCTGACAATTTGTCGATGCGTCCCTGGAACGCGATCTTTCCCTCTCCCAGATCGCGGTAAAATAATTTCTTTTCCAGTTGCGGCGGAATACCAGACATCTGCTCCACCATTGCTTTCATATCTATGGGGAAGCCGTTTTTCATCTTGACCCAACCGGACGAATGTTCCATGCCTCCGGACAGATTATCCGGCATTTTCATATACATATCCTTACCGAGAATATACTGTTCGAACGCCATGTGGTCCATGCCTTCCTTTTCAAGCGCTGCCGGTGCTTTCATGCTCGTTTGGATGTACATTTTATCCGGCACTTCAAACGTGCTTTTTATATTCATCGATACGCCTTGCAGCATCTCTTTACGTGTTTCTTCAGGCAAGGAAGCAAGCGTCTTCTCATTTCCTTCCATACTAAACGCCACTGTTCCTTCCATGCGGAATGAACGAACATCACGCTGCGCTTTCTGACTTTCTTCCAGCAACTTCTTTGTGCTGTCTGAAGTGGAAAGCATTTGCTGAATTAGCGCTTCTGCTACCTGCTTCGTCAACGGGCGTTCCAGATTGTCCCACTTATAATCAAAGTTGACCGCCGCGAGCCATGATGCCGTGTTATGCGCCCAGTGTGAAGAAGGCAGCGGCGACTTTACGCCTGGCACCTCCTGCTCCGGAATGCCGAGCGCACGACTGAGCATCGCGATTGCCTCTCCCTCTTTTAATACTTGTTTCGGATAAACCATACCATCATCATATCCGCTCAAAACACCGTTCGCCTGAAGCTTGCTTACAATACGAGCAAGTTCGCTGTCACGCTCTACATCCTTGTATGAATACTGCGCCTCTGCTTCCGGCAAATCAATCGCCCGCGCAAGCATTACAAAGAACTCACCGCGTGTCATTTGCTCCGTCTGTGCTTGCATTGTGGTTACCGGTTCAGCTGCTAACACATTTACGGCAGGCACGCCTGTAAGCATCGTCAGACTTAATAACCCGGTCACTGCTATATTACGCTTCTTCATTCCAATTCCTCCTCGAAATTGTTCTTACACCTTTACATACGAAAAAAAGTTGGAAAAAGTTTCAACATTTTATCCGCGTTCCTGATGAATTAACGTTTGCTTTAAATCCCACAGTCTCTGGCTCAAATCTACATGGTATTCATGCGGATTGACAAGCCGCCTGATTTCCGGCGAAAACCGGGCTAGCTGCTTACGAACATAGGCACGAATTTCTTCCAGTGCGGGCGGATCATATAGCCTTCGCCCTCTCTCAATGACCGGATATAACAGTGACTCCGTTCGATAATTGCGCAGTGTTTTTCGTTTGTGCGGGAACAAAGGATGGAAAATTGTAATTTCATCCTGCGGAATCTCTTCTTTCGCAAGCGCGATTAAGTCAGCCAGCGGCTTGTCCGTCGCCCGATCATAAAAACGAATTACCTTTTTATAACCCGGATTCGTAATCTTCGTGGGATTCTCGGAAATCTTCAGTCTCGGTTCCCACTCTCCGTTTTTTTCCACCGCGGCCAGCTTATAGACGCCACCGAGCGCCGGACAATCATACGAAGTAATAAGATTAGTGCCTACACCCCAAATATTGATTTTGGCCTCCTGACTTTTTAAGTCTTGAATCAACCGTTCATCCAAATCACTTGAGGCGACGATCGCCACATCTGTAAGCCCCGCTTCATCCAGCATGCGGCGGGCCTCTTTTGAAAGATAAGCTAAATCTCCGGAATCTAGGCGAATCCCCAACAATTTTTTGCCCTTTTCTCTCATAGCTAGGCCGATCTTGATAGCATGCGGAATCCCCATTTCCAGCGTGTCATACGTGTCCACCAACAGTACTGTCTCATCTGGAAACGCTTCACTGTAAGCCGTAAACGCGTCCAATTCGTGTTCAAACAACTGCACAAAGCTGTGCGCGTGCGTGCCGCGTACCGGGATGCCGAAATCCCGGCCAGCAATTATGTTCGATGTTGCGTGCACTCCGCCGATATAGGCAGCTCGCGCCCCATAATACCCTGCCTCCGCACCCTGCGCCCGACGCAGGCCAAATTCCAGTACGGTGTCGCCTTTTGCCGCTTCAACAATGCGGGCAGCTTTGGTAGCGATAAGCGTCTGATGGTTAATAATTGTTAACATTGTCGTTTCGATTAACTGTGCTTCGCCAATCGGGGCCTCGACCCGTAAGAGCGGCTCTCCTGGAAACACTACAGTTCCTTCTTTCATAGCGGCGATGTTTCCGGTAAAGCGAAAGTTTCTCAACTTCTCTAAAAACGTATCCTCATACGAATAGACGCTTCGCAAATACGCGATATCTTCTTCCGTAAACCGAATATTTTCAATATAGTCAAGCACCTGTTCCAAACCGGCGAAAATCGCATACCCATTTCCACCCGGCGGCTTGCGGAAAAATACGTCAAACACCGCCCGCCGGCCATCCAAGTTTTTCTTATGATAAGCATACATCATATTAATCTGATATAGATCAGTGCTCATCGTCAGGTTGTTCATTTGTTCATCTCCTCGCATCCTCTTTTTCCCAGAATTGACGGAACTTCTGCGGATGATATACTTTGAAATAACAACCGATACGCAAGGAGGCTTCTCCATGTCGTCCATCCATCCACTGCTTATCGATTTGGCCGAGCGCACCGCGACGCTTATTGTACTCGCGTTTTTTCTCTCCCGGTTTCGTTTCTTCCGCCGGGTGCTTCGGCGCACGGACGGACCACGTGACAAAATAATTACAACTATAATATGTACACTCATTGGTATTTACGGAACGTATGCCGCAATTCCCATCGAAGGGGCGCTGGCAAATTCACGCGTGATCGGCCCGGTTATGGCCGGGCTCCTGGGCGGGCCGATCGTCGGTACCGCTGCCGGTTTTCTCGCAGGCTTACACCGCTACTTTCTCGGAGGTTTTACCGATTTGGCCTGCGCCGTCTCCACCACCGTCGAAGGGGCGCTGGCAGGGCTGGTGTACATGCGTTATCATCACCGCTCCATACATTGGAAGATGGCCTGGGTCGTCGGCTTTATCGCGGAAGGGATTCAAATGCTCTTAATTCTTGGGATTGCCCGTCCGTTCGCGGATGCGCTCCACCTTGTCGAAATTATTGCATTACCAATGATGCTAGTCAATGCCTCAGGTATCGCGCTGTTCGTTATGATTGTTCAAACTGCAAAAGCGGAAGAAGAAAAAATCGGCTCTATGCAGGCACAGCGGGCGTTGCAAATCGCTGACATTACGCTGCCGATTCTACGCCAGGGACTCAATGAAACGTCCGCCGAAAAAACGGCTCGCGTGATTTACAATATGACAGAAGCTGCGGCAGTCGCCATTACCGATAGAGAAAAAATTCTCGCTCATATCGGCGCCGGAGATAAGCATCACCAGCGCGGCACCCCTTTGCAAACCGAAGCAACGCTGAAAGCGATCCATACGCAGCAGTTGCTTTGGGCCAAAAACAAAACAGAAATCGGTTGCAGCAGCATCGATTGTCCGCTCCATTCCGCGATTATTGTTCCGCTTCGGAAAAAGGACACGGTGGTGGGCACGCTCAAGCTATATTTTAAAAAACAGCACGAAGTATCCGTCGTCGACTGGGAATTGGCGCGCGGACTTGCGCAATTATTCTCCACTCAGCTTGAAATCGCCGATTTGGAAAAGCAGGCGGCGCTGCTGGCCGATGCGGAAATCCGCGCCTTGCACGCCCAGATTAATCCGCATTTTCTATTCAATGCCTTAAACACAATCTCATCGTTTATCCGTACAAAACCGGAAACTGCCCGCCGTCTAATCGTAAACCTGGCGGAATTTTTCCGGCGCAATCTGCACCAAGGCGACCGGATAATTACCGTAGAAGAAGAGATAAAACATGTAGAAGCCTATTTGGAAATCGAAAAAGCCCGCTTCGGAGACAAACTCCAGATTGTAACCGAGATTCAACCCGAAGCCTGGAAGCAACGCATTCCGGGTCTTATCTTACAACCGATTGTGGAAAATGCCGTTAAGCATGGCCTGCTGCCGAAAAAGGCAGGCGGTACCATCCTTATACGCATCGGAAAAGAAAACAACGCGCTGGTCATTCAGGTTATCGACGATGGTGTCGGCTTTGCCGCGTCGACCGAGTCCCGACCATTCTCCGGCATCGGTCTGCAAAATGTACGCGGCCGCCTGCAATCTCTATACGGCAATCCTTATGATCTGACCATCGAAGCCAATCCTGGAGGCGGCACTGTTTGTACCATTACAATCCCTTGGAAAGAAAGGAATGTATCTTAAATTTATGATACGGGTAATCATTGTGGATGATGAGGCGCCAGCCCGCTCCGAGCTACGTTATTTGTTGGAACAATACGATGACATTGAAGTCATCGAGGAGGCGGCAAGCGGTGAAGAAGCAATTGAACTGATTCAGCGCCAGAAGCCTGATGTTGTATTTCTCGATATTTATCTTCATGATATCGAAGGCATTAAAATTCCGGAAATGATAGAGGGGGAAGAACACAGGCCACATATCGTATACGCCACTGCCTATGACTCGTATGCGCTGCAAGCCTTCGAGACCGAAGCGGCGGACTATATTTTGAAACCGTTTAATGAAGAACGGCTGAAAAAAACGATGACCCGCCTACGCAAAAGAATACAGGAAAAAAAGGCCCAGCCTGCTTCTTTCCCTGCCATCGAACATACGCTTCGCCAAATTATTGAGACGATTCAACCCATGGCAAAATCGTTCTCTTCTTTTTCTCGGATTCCCGTAGAAAAAGCAACAAGCGTAGCGTTTGTCGATATTCATGACATTGTGTACGCGGCAGCGGAAGGCAGGAATTGCCGAATTTTTACAAAAAATGAAGATTATATAACCTCATTCTCCCTTCAGGAACTAGAAAAAAAGCTGCCTGAAGACCGCTTCTATCGCATTCATCGCACCTATCTTGTGAACCTAAGCTGCATTGTCGAATTTATTCCCTGGTTTAAAGGCACCGTTCAGATAAAAGTCGGGGACAAGAATGAAACCGTACTGCCTGTTAGCCGTTCTCTTGTCAAAGATTTAAAAATGCGGCTCGGATTTTAACATCGTAAAAACCCGTTCTTGTGAACGGGCTTTCCATTTACTCAATCCATTTTTTCTTTAGTTTCTCAAATTCTCCTTTTAACTCCATTTCTTCCATCCATAACCCAATCCAATTGCTGAAAACCGTATCCCCGCGGTGCATCATAAAACCTTTCTCATCAATTGTGAACGGCTTATCACTTAACGCCGCGTATAAACGCGGATCTTGTTTAGCATACAGCATCGCTTCAATATTATCAGTAATCATAACATCAAATTTTCCTTCCGCAACAAGATGAGGAATATCGAGATTATTTTCTACAACAGTCACATTTGCTTTCGGAAGGTATGCTCTGACAAACTTTTCATTTGTGCCCCCCGGATTAACGCCGATTCTCACTTCAGGTTTGTTAATATCCTCAATGCTCTTGAACTTCTCCTTATCTTCCTTACGAATCAAAGGCGCTTTTCCAAATTGAATATAGCCTTGAGATAAATGGGCTTTCTTTTGGCGTTCAACATTACGGGTGATGCCCCCAACCGCGATGTCGAACTTATCCGCTAACAAGTCATCCATTAGCGTCGGCCAAGAAGTTTTTACGAACTGTACTTCAACTCCTAAATCTTTAGCGAGCATTTTCGCGGCATCAATATCATATCCTTCAAACTGTTGTGTTTTAGGATTAAAATATGTAAAAGGCTTATAATCTCCCGTCGTTCCTACGCGAATATACCCTCTTTTTAAAATCGTATCAAGCCGGGATTCGATCGAAACCGTTTTGTCTTTTTCATCAATCGTAACATTACGTCCAAGCGCTTTGGCAACGTCCTGCGCCGATACAAAAACATTGCCGTTAACCAGCTGGCTATTTACTTTTTTCCCGTCTATGATTACACTTTCCTCATTGTATGCCTGTGCCTGAGGAAGCGCAATAAAACCGCCCCCAACAAGCAAAGTAGCAGCCAACAATCCCTTTCCTATCATACTGTACAGTTTTTTCATAAGATGCACATCCTTTTCTTACATAAAAATAAATTTATTTTGATAGCTGTTGATGCTCCCTATCATTTACCATGTGAAGGAAATCATCAACAGCTACGTTTATTTATAGTTTAAATTTATGTATCGCTCCTCGAAGATCCCGCACCACACTCTCAAGCGACTTAAGCGAGTCAGAAATTTTCTCCATAGAAGCGATTTGCTCTTCGGTAGCGGATGCAACACTACTCGAATGAGAAGCAGAGTTTTGCGCGATATTGGCCATTTCCTGAATGGAAGCATTTATTTCTTCTGAACTTGCAGACATTTGCTCTGATGCCGCAGAAATCTCCTCGATATACCCCGCCATCCCCTGAGACGATTGGTAAATATGCTGAAAGCCGTTTTTCACTTCTTCAATCAGCGCAATTCCTTCCTGAACATTTTTCTCGCTAGCTCCCATCTCGCCGACAGCATGGGCAATATCCTGTTGAATTTCTTCAATCAATACCGCAATTTGTCTTGCCGACTCATCCGATTGCTCCGCCAGCTTTCTAACTTCGTCAGCGACTACGGCAAATCCTTTTCCATGTTCCCCGGCACGTGCCGCTTCAATAGCTGCGTTTAGCGCCAGCAGATTAATTTGTGAGGCAAGAGTTGAAATGGTATCCAGAATCTGACCAATTTCCTGAGAGCGTCCTTCCAGACGCTGAACGGAAGAAGAGACTCTTACCGTTCCTGCGCTAATTTTGTTCATTTGTTGTACAGCTTTCTCAATCATGCTATTCCCCTGTTCCGCTTCTTTTGCAGCCTCAAGCGAAGAGGAAGCAACCATGGATGTCATACTGGCAATTTGCTGAATACCGGACGCCATCTCCTCCATTGCTTTTGCTGTCTCCTGCGAACTGTTCACTTGTGTTTGCGCTCCTGCAGCTACCGTCTGAATCGAAGCCCCGATCATATTTGCCGCTTTTGTTGTTTGCGTGACGCTGGCGGCCAATTCTTCCGTAAATGAAAGCACGCGTTGCGATGTAGCAGAAACGCCTTGTGTTAACTCTTTTAAGTTGGCTACCGTCCGATTGAAATCGTCCGCTAGGCGCGCAATTTCATCCCGGCCGCTAATATTCACGTGACGGGTTAAATCACCTGTCGCAACGATCCTTACGGCCTCATTCAGCTGCGAAATGGGGCTCACTACATTGCGCGCAATAAAATAAGTAATGACGATACCAACTAGAATTGCAAGAAATCCTAGTTGAAGCAGGATAAATGCAAGCTGTCTTACCGGCGCATACAGTTCTTTCGTCGGGGCTCCAATAACCACTCCCCATCTATCCTTCGTGGCCGCATACGCTCCAAACTTTTCCTGCCCATTAAACATATAGCTCACAATGCCGTGCTTTCCGCTTTTGATATCCGCAAAAACTTTCTGCATTTCAGGAATAGGGGACGCTGAAATATTATCTTTAAAAATTTTATTTTTATCAGGATGCCAAACCGTTGTACCTTTAGCACTAACTAAAAATGCATATCCTGTCTTTCCAAACTTTTCATTAGCAACATATTCCTGTACCTTCTTAATAGAAATTGTGCCTCCGAAATATCCGATTTGCTTCCCCCCCTTCATAATTGGGACAATGATGGTGACAATGTTGTTTCCTGTTCTCTTTGAAACAACAGGCTCTGACACAACAATCTTTCCTTCTCCTTTTCCGGCTTCCCTAAAATGGGCGCGGTCGGAAACGTCTGTTATATCCCCTTTATGATTAATGACATGTCTGGAACTCAGATCGTATGTAAAAAACAGTGTTTCAAAATCAGGGAACTTTTTATTTGCTTTTTGAATGAATGCCAAATCGGTTTGATTATTTTCAGAAGTTAATTTTGCTAATGATACAAGAACTGCCTTTTTTTCTTCAAAGAAGCGATCCAGTTTCCCGGCTAAATTGGCAGCTTGGATTTCTGCTGCATTTTCTAGTTGTTTGCTTAACATAGCCGATGATTTCCAATAGCTCGCAAACGATACAACCACAAGACTTATAACAAGCAAAAGGGAATTTAATAGCAGCAACTTGCTTTTTAGACTTCTCACTCTCTCTTCCTCCTCGTACGCTACAGCGCATAGTAGGTTTTTATTTTATTTTAGTTATAAAGACCCAGTATAAGTAGGTATATAGATGCTATCATACAAGTATAAATGATACATTATTTTCCTTGTTTGGTAAACTAATTTTCTATATTTTAAAAATATCTCAATTAAAAATGCATACAAAACTTGTAGCTAACTACAGATGATGACAAATTTTCTACTGTTCATGTATGGTTTACTACAGATAATTCGGAAAAGGTAGTAAAGAAAGTGCACCTAAGTTACAATATTTTAAAACTAATTTTTTAGAAATTTTAGATTCTGAAAATTTTATAAAAAGGAGGATTCACTATGAAGAGCCGTCTGCTCTCCATTCTCATATGGAGCGCAATCTCCGTGCTTGGCGCTGTCGCCTGGGGCTGGCTGGCGCTTTCGCGCGGCGAAGAAATTAACGCGGCGTGGTTGCTGTTTGCCGCTCTAGCGAGCTATGCGGTTGCCTATCGGTTCTACAGCAGATTTATCGCACATAAAGTCTTCAATCTGGATGATAACCGCGCCACTCCCGCCGAGGTACACAATGATGGTAAAGACTTTGTTCCAACAAATAAATGGGTTGTATTCGGTCATCACTTCGCAGCGATTGCGGGTGCCGGCCCGCTTGTCGGTCCGACATTGGCCGCCCAAATGGGATATTTGCCAAGCACCATCTGGATTGTTGCAGGGGTTATCTTGGCAGGCGCGGTTCAGGACTTTGTCATCCTGATTGCTTCCATGCGCCGCAACGGAAAAAGCCTTGGCCAAATCGCAAAAGAAGAAATCGGCCCGGTTGGCGGCTTGATCGCCATGGTTGGTATTCTTGCTATTATGATTATCTTAATTGCTGTATTGGCGCTAGTTGTCGTCAACGCGTTGGCCGAAAGCCCGTGGGGCACTTTCACAATTGCAATGACCATTCCGATCGCGCTGTTTATGGGTGTATATATGCGCTACATCCGTCCGGGGCGTGTCGGCGAAACATCGTTGATCGGGTTTGTGCTAATGATGCTTGCACTTGTAGCTGGCCAATGGGTAGCCGAATCGCCGACTTTGGCTTCGCTGTTCACATTTAGTCCGGAAGCCCTGGCGATTATGATGATCGTATACGGATTTATCGCATCCATCCTTCCGGTATGGCTGCTGCTCGCGCCACGTGACTATCTAAGCTCGTTCTTGAAAATTGGAACCATCGGCTTGCTTGCGGTCGGTATTCTACTCACGCTGCCGAATCTGCAAATGCCGGCTGTTACGAAATTTATCGATGGAACCGGCCCAGTATTTACGGGCAATTTGTTCCCATTCCTGTTTATCACTATCGCCTGTGGTGCCGTTTCCGGCTTCCACGCACTCGTATCAAGCGGTACAACGCCAAAGCTTATCGCGAAAGAAAGCCATAGCCGTATGGTTGGCTACGGCGGCATGTTGATGGAATCTTTCGTAGCCATTATGGCATTGATTGCAGCTACTATTCTTACACCTGGCACATACTTCGCGATCAACAGTCCGGCCGCTGCGATTGGAAACGATGCCATTACAGCGGCGAGAACCATTACCGAATGGGGGTTTTCTGTATCCGCAGCTGATCTGACGCAACTTGCCGAAGACGTGGGCGAAAAAACAATCCTTTCCCGCACAGGCGGCGCGCCTTCGCTCGCGGTTGGTATGTCCGTTATCTTCTCCACCATCATCGGTGGAAAAGCGCTCATGGCGTTCTGGTATCATTTCGCGATCCTGTTTGAGGCCGTGTTTATTCTTACTACGATCGACGCAGGTACCCGTGTAGGCCGCTTCATGGTAAGCGAACTTATCGGAAACTTCGCATCGAAATTCAAAGATACGACCTGGCTGCCGGGTAACATTATTTCCAGCGCCATCATCAGTCTCGGTTGGGGTTACTTCTTATATGCTGGGGTTATCGACCCGCTTGGTGGAATCAAAACCCTCTGGCCATTGTTCGGTATCGCTAACCAGATGCTCGCTGCTATCGCGCTTGTGGTCGGCACAACGATCATCCTGAAAATGGGCAAAAAAGCGTATGCATGGGTTACTCTTGTGCCGCTGGTCTGGCTTACAACCGTCACAATGGTAGCCGCATGGCAGAAGCTATTCCACCCCGATCCGAAAATTGGTTTCCTGTCTCATGCTTCCGCTTTCACTAAAGCGCTCGAACAGGGGCACCTGCCGAAAGGGGTTAAAACGATAGAAGCGGCCAAGCAGATGATTTTCAACGACCGTGTAGATGCTGTCATGACAGCGATTTTCGTCGGAATCGTGCTGGCGCTTATCATCGACTGCCTGCGCACGTGGATTAGCATTCTGCGCGGTACGTACCGTGGTTCGCTGCAAGAGGCTCCTTACGTACAATCAAAAGGCGATGCTTCCCTTTATACATCGCATTCACACACAGCTTAACTGCGTCTCGAGAAAAAAAGGAGGAAAAAGACATGTGGCGTGATGAGTCTTGCCCGCCGCGCATCTACGTTCCGCCGGAAAAAATAAAAGAGCTGTCCGCAAACCACTCATTGATGCGGCGGATTCGCTCAACGTTCCGAATGATTTTCGGCATTCCGGACTATGAACTATATCTCGACTACTGGCACGCGGCGCCGTCGAAAGGCGAAACCGCGCCGCTATCGGAAAAAGAATTTTTCAGACAAGCAATTGAAGCCCGGTACGGCAAAGGAAACGGTACCCGCTGTTGCTGAGTTAACTAACAACCATCCCCTTCTTCCGTTGCTTGGGTTACTTTTTTCGCTTACGAAACAAATTCGAGACCGAAGCGGAGCGAGCAAGCAACGCTTCTTTGCAAGAAAGTAAGCCAGGCCCAGGAAGAAGGGGAGGATTTGTCAACACGCATACAGCTTATTCCACATGAATTTTCAAATGCTGTTTATACGGGGAAAAATCAATTTGCTTCATTTTCAAATGGGCGACCAGAAACTTATGATCGCGCGCTGGTGTCGCCAAAATATATCCTTTAATTACAAGGTCTTTCGTTATTTTTTCTGCTCCTTCCTCAAGCGCCAGCTTGCCAATTTTGGCCGCGATGCTGCGCCGAGCCACATCCCGGAATAGTTTTGGCACCGGTGTAACAAGTTCGTTTAACAGCTCCATCGTATCCTCAGTCCACATCTGTCGGGTTTTCTCAATATAATAGTCTTGCCAGTCCAACTCTGACATCCCATCCTGTTTTGGCATCGCCTTCAAAAACTTGCGGAACATGAAAAAGCCACCGATCGCGAATAGTGAAATAAGAATGATCATCCATACGATAATAAACGAGCCGAACCACGCTGACATTTCTATAATTTCCCCCTTCCCTTTTTGGTGCTTGATTATGACAACTTAATGGCCTTCGATGATTCGACTTACCTTTTATTATGCACCGTTTTATTCCTGCCTGTCTAATAAAATCCATCTGAACATTTTGTTAGCGAACGTGAAATTTTCAAAACTCATGGAAAAGGCAACGTTTGCACACGTCTTGTGAATTTTTCCTCGTTTATTCTTGGAGAGAAAGCATACGTTGCTTCATCACTATAAAGCAACATCTGCTTTCTTATACGATAAAAAAGCAGACCGGAAATATTCCAGCCTGCCTTTCTTGTCGTTATTTCGATAATGAATGAATACCGTGGCCAAGTGCTGCCTCCGCCGCTTCCATCGTTACTTCTGATAGCGTCGGATGCGCGTGGATGGTCAGCGCAATATCTTCAAGTGTCGCGCCCATTTCGATTGCCAGTCCAGCTTCTGCAATTAGGTCGGACGCTTCCGGCCCAACGATTTGTACGCCCAATACGCGGCCATCCTCTTCATTCGCCACCACTTTTACGAAGCCGTCCGCTTCATTTACACTCAACGCGCGGCCATTCGCAGCAAAGGAAAAACGGCCCGTCTTCACTTTATATCCTTCTTCTTTCGCCTGCTCCTCTGTCAAGCCAACGGACGCCATCTCCGGATCGGAGAAGACAACCGCCGGAATCGCCATGTAGTCAATTTCACTCGGCAGTCCGGCGATAACTTCCGCCGCTACTTTCCCTTCATATGAAGCTTTGTGCGCCAAAGCAGGGCCTGCCACCACATCGCCGATCGCGTAGATATTCGGCACATTTGTCCGGCATTGCTTATCCACTTCAATCAAGCCGCGATCCGTCAGCTTCATATTAATGGCTTCAAGGCCAAGCTCATCCGTATTCGGGCGACGACCTACCGTAACCAGGCAGTAATCCGCTTCAAACACTTCTTCTTTGTCTTTAATATTTGCTGTTACTTTTACGCCGTTCTCTGTCACTTCGCTCTTCGTTGCCATCGCTTCGGTATGGATTTCTACACCCAGCTTTTTGAGTTTTTTCCGAACCATTTGCACCATTTGCTTCTCAAAGCCAGGCAAAATGTTAGACATACCTTCAAGTACGGTTACCTTCGAACCAAGCTTCGCGAACACGGTTCCAAGCTCAATTCCAATATAACCGCCGCCGACTACAAGCAGCTTCTCCGGAATATGGTCAAGCTCCAGCGCTTCTGTAGAAGACAGAATGCGTTCGCCAAATGGCAGCGCAGGAATTTCGATCGGACGGGAGCCGGTCGCAATAATGCAGTGATTGAAACGGTAGCGGTTCACGTCATATCCATGAAATACGCGCACCTCATTTTCGCTAACGAACAGCGCCTCGCCAGGAATGATCTCTACGCCGTTTCCTTTCAGAAGCGTCTGGACACCTCCGGTCAGCTTTTTCACGACGCCTTGCTTCCATTCCTGCACTTTCTTCATATCAACAGAGACGCCTTCCACGTTGATGCCGATGTTGCTTGCTTCCTTCGCCTGTTCATACTGCTTTGCCGCAGAAATAAGCGACTTGGAGGGGATACAACCGCGATTCAAGCACACGCCGCCCACTTCCGCTTTGTCTACGATCGCTACTTTTTTGCCAAGCTGGGCGGCGCGAATCGCCGCCACATATCCGCCCGGACCAGCCCCGATAACAAGTACATCGAGTTCCGTTGTAAATTCGCCTACGACCATGCGTTACACCTCCATGACAAGCATTTCCGGATTTTGCAGCAGTTCTTTCACATAATTCACATACAGTTGTGCCATTTCACCGTCAATCAGACGATGATCGAAGCTTAAGGACAGCGCCATCACAGGTGCCACCACAATTTCATCATTCTCGTTCACAACCGGCTTCTTCGTAATGCGGCCTACCCCAAGAATCGCCACTTCTGGGTAATTGATAACCGGTGTGAAGAACATACCACCGGCAGAACCGATGTTTGTAATCGAAAATGTGCTGCCCTTCAACTCATCAGCCGAAGCTTTTCGTTCGCGGGCTTTCGTCGCCAATTCAGAAATTTCGCTTGCGATTTTCCAAATCGGCTTACGATCCGCATCTTTGATAACCGGTACGAGCAATCCTTCATCTGTCGCTGTCGCGATACCAATGTTATAGTACTTTTTGATGACGATTTCATTCGTTTCATCGTCAATACTTGCATTCAATTCAGGGAATTCGCGCAGGCCAGCGATAGCTGCTTTGACGATAAACGGCAAGTATGTCAGCTTAACTTCTTTCTTTGCCGCAATCGGCTTGAAGCGTTCGCGCATTTCCACAAGCTTAGATACGTTCACTTCATCCATAACAGTTACATGCGGCGCAGTGTACACCGACTTTACCATCGCGGTCGCGATTGCTTTGCGAATGCCTTTCAGCGGTCTGCGCTCCTCCAATCCGCCAGGTGCCGCAACTACGGCTGCTGGCGCTTGTTTTTCTTCGACTTTCTGTTGTGCTACTGGAGTTGCTTGCTCTGTTTGAGCCACGCCTGCTGCCGGGGCTTGGCCGCCACCCTTGGCAAATCGCTCTACGTCCTCGCGCGTTACGCGGCCATTTTTGCCTGTACCCTGCACCTGGCGGATATTAACGCCAAGCTCACGCGCCAATTTACGTACGGCCGGAGTCGCGTATACGCGCTTATTCTCATCAACCAGCCCGGTCTGATTTTGTGCAGGCACAGTTTCCACCTTTGCCTGCTCTGTCTGCGCTTTTAACTCTTCACCGGCATTATGTCCGGCTGCGCCCACCGTTTCATTCTTCGGTTCCGGCGCCGCCTCCTGAGCGGGAGCCGCTCCTTCCGCTTCGAACTCTACAAGCACGTCGCCAACCACCGCTACCGTGCCTTCGTCCACTTTGATAGACAGAACTTTACCGGTTACGGGAGATGGAATCTCCACAACCGCTTTATCGTTCTGCACTTCCATAATAATCTGGTCTTCTTCGACATGGTCGCCTTCTTTAATATGCCATTTTACGATTTCGCCTTCGTGAATACCTTCACCGATGTCCGGCATCTTGAACTGGAACGCCATGAATGAAACCTCCTCTTTCGCTTTCTCGCAGGTCGTAATTTAAAATCCGTCATACAATCAACTTAGAAGTCAAGTACTTTATTAAGACCTTCAATTACGCGGGCCGGGTCAGGTAACCAGATATCTTCCGCGGCCGCAAACGGATAAACGGTATCCGGAGACGTTATGCGAAGAACCGGCGCTTCCAGGGAAAGAATCGCTTTTTCGTTAATTTGCGTAATAACTTCCGCGGCAACTCCCGCCTGTTTTTGCGCTTCCTGCACAACAATGGCACGGTTCGTTTTTTCTACGGATTGAATAATGGTTTCTGTATCGATCGGATTTATCGTACGCAGGTCAATCACTTCTACAGAAACGTTACGTTCTTTTTCAATTTGTTCGGCTGCTTTCAAAGATGTTTGTACCATTGCACCATAGGTAATGATAGTTACATCTTTACCCTCTTTCACTACGCTTGCTTTTCCAAGCGGTACTGTATACGAGCCTTCCGGCACCTCCGCGCGGAAAGAACGGTATAACTTCATATGTTCCAAGAAGATGACCGGATCATTGTCGCGAATCGCTGAAATCAACAATCCTTTCGCATCGTACGGATTAGAAGGGATGACAACTTTTACACCCGGCGTTTGTACGAACAAACCTTCCAGGCTGTCGGCGTGAAGTTCTGGCGTTTTTACGCCGCCACCAAACGGAGCGCGGAATACGATCGGAGAATGATAACGCCCGCCGGAACGATAACGCATGCGCGCCGCCTGGGATGCAATGGCGTCAAATGTTTCAAACACAAAACCAAAAAATTGGATTTCAGCAACCGGGCGGAATCCTTGCAGCGCAAGACCAACCGCCATACCTCCAATCGCGGACTCAGCAAGCGGTGTATCGAATACGCGTTCTTCCCCGAATTCTTTTTGCAATCCGTCCGTGGCGCGGAATACCCCGCCATTTACCCCTACGTCCTCACCAAAGACAAGCACATTCGGGTCTTCTCTCATCTCTGTACGCAGCGCGTCGGTAATGGCTTGAATCATCGTCATTTGTGCCATGGCTTAGTTCATCTCCTTCTGCTTATACTCATCGTATTGCTCCTGCAGAGCTGGAGTCTTCTCTTCGAACATAATGTCGATTAAGTCTGTTACTTTTTGCTTCGGCTGTGCATCGGCTTTCTTAATCGCTTCGTTAATTTCCGCTTTCGCCTGCTCAATTACTTTATCTTCTTCTTCTTTGGACCATAGATTCTTGCTCTCAAGATACACACGAAAACGAACGAGCGGATCTTTTTGCTCCCATTCGGTCATTTCTTCCTGTTTGCGGTAACGTGTCGGGTCATCGCCGGCCATTGTATGCGGGCCATAGCGGAATGTCAATGCTTCAATCAAAGTTGGCCCTTCGCCTGCAAGCGCACGCTCTCTCGCTTCGCGCACAGCTTCGTATACGGCAAGCACATCCATACCGTCTATCTGTACGCCTTTAATGCCCGCAGCAGCCGCTTTTGCCGCGATAGATTCCGCCGCAGTTTGTTTGGAGAACGGCGTGGAAATCGCGTAACGGTTGTTTTGCACGAAGAATACGGCCGGTACTTTGTATACACCAGCAAAGTTCAGTCCTTCGTAGAAGTCACCCTGGGACGTACCGCCGTCGCCTATGTACGTAATGGCGATGCGTTTTTCGTTTTTCTTCTTGAACGCCAGCGCTACGCCCATCGCCTGGGTAATTTGTGCAGCGATGATAATTTGCGGCATTAAAACGTTTACACCTTCGGGGATTTGACCGCCGTGGAAATGTCCGCGAGAGTACAGGAACGCTTGATACAGCGGTAATCCATGCCAAACAATTTGTGGAATGTCACGGTAACTCGGCAAAATGAAGTCTTCTTTGGAAAGCGCGCTTTGGCTTCCGATCATGCACGCTTCCTGCCCCGCAACCGGCGCGTAGAAACCGAGACGGCCCTGGCGGTTCAAACTGATTGCGCGCTGGTCCCAAACGCGGGTATACACCATTTTGCGCATTAATTCTTTCAAAGTGGCGTCATCGACTTGAGGCATTTGCTTTGTGTCAGTTACCTTGCCTTCAGGAGAAAGAATTTGTAACATCATGACAACTCCTTTTTTGATAAAATATGAAAAAAAGAAACATTACCAACACTGTAATAGAACAAGTTTACAGTATAACACCTTTTGTTGCACAACAAGTACAGTTTTAGTATTCTTGACTCGCGATGAGTATAGCACTTCCTCTTTATCATGTCCAATTTTTTTTAGCAATACGTAAAAACATTCGGAGGATTGATACATATGGATCAGAAGTTACGCAAGCGGACGATCGTGCGTCGCGAACTTACAAGCTCTTACCTTGGTGAGACGCGTTCCTACAAAGTATATTTGCCACCCAACTACGACCGAAACAAAGCGTATCCGGTACTGTACGCGCAGGATGGCGAGCAGTTTCTCAACTTCGGACGCGGGGCGACCATCGCTCAAGAAATGATTCTGAATGGCAAGCTGTTCCCTTTTATTATTGCCGCTGTTACAGTTTCGCGCGAAAATCGGACAGAAGAATATGGAACCGGACGCAGCCGCAATGCCATCTACAAATCGTTTTTCACAGAGGAACTGCTGCCCGCAGTTGAGGAAGAATTTTCAGCAAGCGACCGTGTGCTTGTTGGCGACTCTCTCGGCGGCACAGTTAGCCTTGATCTCGCACTGGACAGACCCGATCTATTTAATAAAGTGCTGTCACTTTCCGGAGCTTTCTATCCTGATGTAATGAAAGGGGTCCTGCGTAAGCCAGATCTTTCCTACCTCCTCATCTATATGCTTATAGGACTTGAGGAGACAGCGGTTCCAGTCAGCGACGGCAAAACCGTCGACTTCTTAAGCTATAACCGAGAAATGAAGAATCTACTTGAACAACGGGGCGCTTCTGTAACCTATGTCGAAGAAAAAGGTGGGCACGATTGGGGCTTCTGGCAAAGCCAACTTTCTAGTGCATTTTCCTTCTTTTTTGAGGTAAAATAAAATCATGAATTGGACAGAGATTAAAGCGTATTTTTCTGAAGAAAATTTATTGGCGCTACTAGCCAAATACGAATCGCTCGGTCCATTGCCCGGAATCGTTCTTCCCTTTCTAGAAGCGTTGTTCCCGCCTTTCCCGCTGTTTGCGATCGTAGCCGGAAACGCGGCTGCCTATGGGCTTTGGCTTGGTTTTTTGTATTCTTGGCTCGGTGTTTGCCTAGGAGCAGTGTTTGTGTTCTCTATTTGTCGCAAGCTTGGGCGACACCGCTTCTTGAACTTTCTTACCCGCCATCCGAAGGTAAGAGAAGCGATGGAATGGATGGAGCGGCATGGCTTTAGCGCGATTTTTCTTTTGTCGTGTTTCCCGTTTTCACCTTCTTCCCTTATTAACGTGGTGGCCGGATTATCTAACATGCCAATGAGCCAATTCGTGGCCGCGATCATACTGGGCAAAACCATTATGATTTTCATTATGTCCTTTATCGGACACGATGCGATATCGTTTATTGATCATCCATGGAAATTGTTTATTGTGCTTTTCATCATTTTCGTTCTCTGGTACATCGGCAAAAAAGTAGAGATGCGTCTGACAACGATAAAACAGTGATGAAAGAAAAAGTGGTAAACCCTCTAACTCACGGGTTTACCACTTTTTCGTGTGCAACCTAAAGGCGAAACTGCTCCGATCTTACACTCTTCCAATCACGCGGAGCGCTCCGGATAAAAGCCTAACTTTACTAGGGGTTTTGCCGTTTTTTTCACCATCCATATCAATGAATTGCGCAGGGCTGCACGCAATCGTAAGTTCAGATGCTTTAAACCTGAAAATAGCTTCATGTTGAATCGGTTCGCGGCGCAAGTATGATGATGCCACACTCATGATTTCCGATAGTCCAATATTTTCCACAATAATGACTTCAAACTGGCCGCTATTCAATTCCTTGTCGCCAAACAATTCAAGGCCAGCCAACGATTGTCCATTCGCTACATATACCATGACCGCCTCTTTTTGAATCGTTTTGTCTTCCGTCGTAATCGCAACGCGAAATAGGCTATCCGACTGCAAATATTGCAGCGATTTTAAGTAATATGTAAAATGCCGCAAATATGTTTTCGTTTCGTTTTTTATTTCACTGGATACGGTCGAGATTAATCCAACCCCAAAAAAGTTTACAAAATAACGGTCGTTACACCTCCCTATATCGATAGCACACGGCTGTTCCTGCTTCATAAACTCGCACGCTTCCAGCAAGTCGAGCGGCACCTGCATTGTGCGGGCGATATCGTTTGCCGTGCCGCCAGGCACAATTCCGAGGATCGGACGTTTATCAAACCGCATGAGTCCGTTTACCACTTCATGGATCGTGCCGTCACCTCCAGCGGCTACGACTACGTCATATCCTTCGCTTTCTTGAGCCGCGATTCGTTCCGCATGTCCGCCACACAATGTCGGACGGATGGTCAAGTCCCATTTCTCCTGCAATGAACGCGCAATGTCCCCGATCATCTGGCTTACGGTTTCTTGCCCGGCAACCGGATTATATATCAGCAATAACTTCGCTTTGTCGCCTTCCTTACCCATCTTGCTTTTCCCAGCCTTTCCTGCTAATAAACACAACACTTACTACAAATTATTCCCTAAAAAGAAAGCAGCATAATCGTTAACTTTACACTATCTCCCTCCTATTTCCCCTTTTCTCCTCTGTACAAAAAGCAAAACAGCGAACACAGGCGCCTCCTTTCTAAAGAAAGCCGGATGCTTTGTGTTCGCTGCCTTCCATGCAGTATTTAAAGCGCTTATTCATTATGCGCGTTTGCTTTTTTCTCTACATTGCTCCTATATCTGTAAACGGATAAAACCGAAAACGTACCGTTCCTTCAATCGCATCAGCGTCTACAAATGGAGTGGGCCACAGATGCGAATCATAGCTCTCGTTACGATTGTCCCCGAGAAAGAAAAACTTACCCGGTGGAACGGTAACAGGACCAAACTCATAGTTCATCGGTTCTTTGATATACGGCTCATCCACCTTTTGACCGTTACGATACAAAGCGCCGTTCTTGATCTCTATCGTATCACCTCCGATTCCAATCAGCCGCTTAATAAACCTCTCACCCTCCTTCTCCGGAACCGGAGGATAAAAGACGACGATATCGCCTCGCTGTAAATCTTCCGGTCGAATCAATTTATCAACAGCCAATCGATCGTTAATATGAATGGTCGGTAACATAGAACCGCTCGGCACGACGACCGCTTCCCCTATATAGGTGCGAATGGTCAAGCTTAGGACAATGGCTAGCACAATCACAGGTACCCATTCTTTTATCAACTTTCTCATAACAAGAAGCTCCTCCTGTTTCCTTCCCAAAATAAAAAACGATATACTCTGCTTTTCCTCTCAATTTTAAAACAAAAGAAAGATAAAGTAACGATTTTTTTTACTAATCGTTGATAAGACATTCTATTGGGACGGGCCGTTTCATAGGATAGTAGAGAAATTGAAGCGAAAAGAGGTGGTGAATCGCGAAAACAAATAAAAACAAAGGGAAAGCGATGATACAAGTCGGTTTTACGTATATCGGAACAATTGTCGGCGCCGGATTCGCAAGCGGGCAGGAAATTTTCCAATTCATTACACGATTCGGCAGCAAAAGCACCATTATCATCGCTATTAGCATTTTTCTGTTTACTTTAGCGGGGGCGAAAGTCATGCTGCTCGCACAAAAAATCGAAGCATCTTCCTATCATCAATTCAACCACTACATGTTCGGTGAACGAATTGGCAACTGGGTTAACGGATTTATGCTGGTAACCCTAATCTGTATTACCGGAGTGATGCTGGCCGGAACCGGTGCCCTGTTCGAGCAGCAGTTCGGAAGATTCTACCAGATCGGTATTTTAGTTACGGCGATGTTCGTATACATTGTAACCTCCCGCGGTATAGGAGCGGTTATGACCGTTAATTCGTTTGTCGTACCGCTTATGATTAGTTTTACGGGTCTCATTGGCGCCCATACTTTTCTTGCCGAAAACTATTTTTCGGATTCTCCCACGGTTTCGACCACTCCCCTTTGGATTCTGTCACCTTTTTTATACGTCGCCTTCAACATTTCGCTCGCGCTTGTCGTACTCGTACCGATTGGGGGTGAAATACGAGACCGGAATGTGCTAATCGGAGGAAGCATCATTGGGGGGGCCGGGCTTGGCCTGCTGCTCTTGCTGAGCAACTACACGCTTCTTGTCCATAGCGAAGAAGTTTCTGGCGCGGAAGTGCCGATGGCGATGGTTGTTTCATCGTTTGGACCGCTTATGCAGTGGATGTTCAGCGCCATCATTCTAGCTGAGATCTTCACAACTTTGGTCGGAAACGTCTTCGGTGTCACGCGTCAATTGCAAGTTCATTCCGCTTTCGGAAAGGATAGACGCTTCATCATCATCGGTTTGCTCGCGATTTGTTACGTCATTAGTCAGTTCGGCTTTTCCTCTCTCGTACACCGCTTGTATCCGTTGTTCGGATATATAGGCGCCGGTACACTGCTGATGATTTTTATCATGGGAAAAAACAACAAGAAGACGCGGGACGCTTAACATTGCGTCCCGTGTCTTCTTTTGAGCAGAGAAAAGATGAATGGCTCCGTTCCCTGAATAATAACCGGACTTTTATCCGGGTCAAGCCATTTGAGAACCGCGAGCAAATTCGCTCTGGCAAGGGCCACGCAACCCGCCGTATAGCTGGATGGCCCGCGCCAAATATGCATAAAAATCGCGCTCCCTTTTCCCGGCATGATAGGGTCATCGTTGTATCGAATAACAAGCGCGTATTTATAAAGCGGTATTGCTAGTCGTTCAAACGACTTCCATCTTTTTGCCGGGTTTCCTTCGTAATGTACCCACGTATTGTATTCGGGAGAGGTCTTGTCATCCACCCAGTAATCCCGTCTGGTAACAGGGCGGTACGGCATTTTTAGACCGCGCGGCCTTGCCGCTGTACCAAATGCGGTGCCAATTTTGTAAATTCCGGCCGGAGTTTTGCAATCTCCCTCTTTTTTTTGTTCGGGAAGCGCAAACCCATACTTGCCTACTACCGCCGCCATAGGTGCGAGCGCTGGCATCCACTTGCCTGCTGCTATTTTTTCGAACGTCCGCAAGCGGGCGCAACGGCTGTTCCAATCGGGAACAGTAACGACAATGATCTGCCTTACCGTGTCCCCCAGTGTACAGGCCGCATCATCCGTCAACACCATCCGCGCGAAATCTTGCTTCATAAAAGCCACTCTCCCATAAGCAAAACTTGCAGGCAAGCTCCGCGAGCTATTTCCTTGTATTAGAAAGTTTGCACCCTTTACTAAAAACACCGATCATGCGGCCGATGCTTTACTCTTTAAACGATTTGCTTTAGGAATTTTTGCGTTCGCTCATGCTTCGGTGATGTGAAAATTTGCGCGGGATGCCCCTCTTCAATAATATGACCGTCTGCCAGCATAATGACTCTGTCTGCTACCTCCCTGGCAAAGCCCATTTCATGGGTTACAACAACCATGGTCATGCCATCTTTCGCTAATTCTTTCATAACTTGAAGAACCTCACCGACCAGTTCAGGATCAAGCGCAGAAGTCGGCTCGTCGAAAAGCATCACCTTAGGTTCCATGGCCAGCGCCCTTGCGATAGCAACGCGTTGCTTCTGACCACCGGAAAGCTGTTCCGGATAGGCATCCGCTTTATCGCCAAGCCCTACCTTACCGAGTAGTTCCATTGCTTTTTGCTTTGCTTCCGTTTTGCGTTTCTTTTTTACATGAACCGGGGCTTCGATGATATTCTCAATAACAGACATGTGCGGAAATAGATTAAAATGCTGAAATACCATTCCCACTTCCTCTCTTACTTTGTTGAGATTTGTCTTCTTAGGATCAATATATTCCCCATCAATCCAGATCTCGCCCGAATCGGCAACTTCCAAAAAATTCAAACAGCGCAAAAGCGTACTTTTTCCCGAACCGCTCGCACCTATTAATACTACAACTTCACTTTTTTGAATATCTAAATTTATATTTTTCAAGACCTGTTGTCCATCGAATGATTTTGTTAAATTTTTTACTTGAATCATGCTGCTCTCACCTCACGCTGCGCCCTTTTACTTTTTCCTTTTCCAACATCTAACTTTTCTTCTACTTTATTTAAAATAATAGTAAAAATAAGTACAAGAACAAGATAATAAATCCCAACCACAAAATACGTTTCAAATGGCATGTAATTTTCTCCTTGGGCTGAAAGCGCAGTATTAAACAATTCGGTAACAGCAATATAAGCGACAAGCGATGAATCTTTTAACCCGATAATAAATTGGTTTCCAAGCGGAGGGATCGCCCGTTTCAGTGCTTGTGGAAAAATAATGCGTCGCATTGCCAGCGCATACGGCATTCCTAATGAACGCGCCGCCTCCATTTGTCCTCTATCGATGGATTGAATGGCCCCGCGAAAAATTTCAGCAATATAGGCTCCAGAGTGAATGCCAAGCGCAAGAGCTCCTGCAGTAAAGTCGCTTAGCGTTACAATGCTTGAAATTCCGTAATATAAGAACATCAACTGAACAATAAGCGGCGTTCCTCGAATAAGCGTAATATATACATCCGCGATTCGCTGTAAAAGCTTGCTGCTAGAAATCTTAAAAAATGCGAAGACAAGTCCAATAATAGTAGCGAATACCAGGGAAACCGCCGTAATCTCTATCGTCACCCAGGAGGCCTTTAAAAAAGCGAGGCCATGCACCTGAAAAATTTGAGCAATATTATTGATAAAGTCCCCCATTTACCTTCTCCTTTCCTGTTAGAAAAAAGATGCGCAGGCAAACGGCGCAACGTTCCCTGCTTATTTTAAAATATTGCGGTTAAACCACTTCATGCTGATTTTTTCGTATGTTCCGTCCGCGATCATATCAGCCAACGCTTTGTTCATCTGTTTGAGCAACTCTGTATTTCCCTTGTTAACAGCCATGCCGATTTTATCTTCGTACAAAAGTTCACCGACAGGCTTAATTTTTAGATGCTGCTCATTCATCGCGTTGATTCCTACCATTTTATCGGTAATCACAGCATCAAGACGGCCTGGTGGCAAATCTTGCAATGCATACACATCGCTCGGAAAACTTTTGATTTTTTTCGTATACTTTTCGGCCAAAACCTTAAAAGTGCTTGACTGCACAACCCCGATTACCTTATCTTTCAAATCTTCTTTTGATTTAATAGTATTATTTGATTCGGCTACGAAAATTTGAGCGCCCGATATGTAATATGGGTCTGTAAAATCAACCTGTGCGGCGCGCTCCGGAGTAATGGACATACTGCCGATAATTGCGTCATACTTATTTCCTTTTAATCCCTGAATGATCGTTTCCCAAGGATTTGTAACCGCTTTCGGCTTAAGGCCCATACGCTTTGCAAGCTCATTGCCAATGTCTACGTCAAATCCCGTTAACTGACCGTCTTTCTTAAAGTTAAACGGTTTGTATAAACCGCTGGAAGCAAAAACTAATGTTCCTTCTTCTACCAATTTCATTTTTGTCCCCTGCGCCTTATTCTCTCCCGTAGATTGATTGGAAGCCGTTTCTTTTGCTCCTTGCGAAGAGTTGCAACCCGTTAATACTAGAAAACATAATAAAGCGCAAGTCATTAAAATACTCGTTAGCCTCTTCATATTTCCCCCTCTTTATTACCTTTAATTTAATTTTTCATTCAGTTTTTTTTATATTATAAATTTTTTGTTCATTTTAATATAATCAAAATACACAAAAAATATAGTTATATTTTATACACTATGTACAAAAAAATGATTTTTTTAAATTATTATTCTTTTTACTCTTCAATAAAGCGCAAAAAAGTATCAATATAATGAAAGATTAAATGATTTCGATAAGAAGGAGTGAATATGTTTTATGCTATCCTGCTACGAAGACATACTTTCTTTAACAAAAGAACTGGTACGTACTGAAAGCATTGTAAATACGGAAGGAGAGCAAGTGCTTGCGGAGCAACTATATAACATGATTAAAGCTTGGCCTTACTTCAGACATCATCCAGAACAAGTCATCTGTGCGCCTACGGTTCATGACACAAGCAAACGTTCCAATGTGCTAGCTTGCGTGCGGGGCACAAAAACAGAAAGCCCACGCACCGTAATTTTGATGGGACATTTCGATACGGTCGGCATCGATGACTTCGGTTCGCTCAAAAACAAAGCCTTTCAGCCGGATAAACTCATGCAAGCGCTCCGAAATGAAACTCTTCCTCCCATAGTCAAAGAACAACTAGAATCGGGTGAATGGTTGTTCGGTCGCGGTGTACTCGATATGAAAAGCGGAGTCGCAAGCAACCTATACCTGCTTCGTTATTATGCAGAACATCCAGAGGAACTGGCGGGAAATCTGGTGCTGATCGCAGAATGTGATGAGGAAGACAGTTCACACGGTATACTGTCTGCACTAAGAAACCTAAAGGAATGGAGGGAAAAATACGGATTCGAATACATAGCAGCTATCAACTCCGATTTTGTGTCCTCACGTTCCGAAGGAGATGAAACCAGGTATGTATACAAAGGCACTGTAGGAAAGCTGCTTCCTTCTTTCTTCATTACGGGAGCAGAAACACACGTTGGAGCCTGCTTTGAGGGATTGGATCCAAACTTCATCGCTTCGGAGTTGACAAGGCAAATCGCCTATAATCCGGAATTGTGCGATGAAGCGCACGGCGAAATCCCTGCGCCGCCCGTTTCCTTAAAACAAATGGATTTAAAACCTTCTTACACGGTTCAAACTGCGCTAGCCGCTTATGTATATTACAACTTTCTCATATATTCTTGGTCGCCAAAAGATGTCCTGAAAAAACTAAAAGAACAGGCCAAAATCGCGTTTGATAACGCGCTACGCCTGTTTGCGGAACGTTATAAAGCATACTGCAAGCGTAGCGGGGAGCCATACAAAGAAATTCCGTGGACAAGCCGTGTGTATACATATGAAGAAATGAACGATATGTTGAAAAACGAATGGGGAGACAAATATATTCACCATATGACCGCCTATAAGGAACAGTTGCTTTCCGATACAAGCCTGGACAGTCGAATGTACGCGGCACGCGTCGTTGAAGAAGCTTGGAAATGGATGAAAGATAAAAGTCCGGCCATTATTGTATTTTATTCGTCCCTCTACTCGCCACGCGTAGAATTAACCGACAAGACAGAAAACGAACGCAATTTGAGCGCGGCGCTTGCGCGCGCAATCGAATATGTGCAGCCGTACTATCCGTATCCGATTCGTATCCGCCATTTCTTCCCGTTCATTTCTGATATGAGCTTTGTGGCGCTAAGCGATGACGAAGAAAGCATTCGGTACGAAGCGGCTAACAATCCCGCCTTTGGACAAAAATACACGGTCGACTACAAAGCGATCCGAGAACTGAACGTTCCTGTTATCAATGTCGGGCCATACGGATACGATGCCCATAAAAAATACGAACGAGCAGAAATGAAATTTTCATTTGAAATCGTTCCAAACATTACAAACTATATTATCCGTTATCTGCTCAACTAAAAAACTCGCGGGCTGTTCCTGCCTTTCCCCAACCAAGACAGGGCAGCCTCGCGAGTTTTTTAAATTATTATTCGTACTTAAAGCCTTGCCGATCGAGCATAGGGCGTACTTTAGGATAGTAAATTTGCTTGTAGAACGCGGAGACGGTCTGCGACCAATTGCGCGTCTCCTGTCCCCCTGTCCGCTCGCTCATATATTTGGACATTTGCTCATCGTATTGCTCGATTAAACCGCGCAAATCTCGATTATATTTTTCTTGATGGTATACCGCTTCGCGTGGCAAACGCGGTTTCAGCGCGGAAGGATCGGCCGGATGCCCGACCACGAGACCGGCTACCGGAAATACGTATTCCGGAATATCAAGCAATTCTATCAACTCCTGCGGATTTCGGCGCGCACCGCCGATCGGCACGATGCCAAGCCCCATGGACTCAGCGGCAGCAATGGCGTTACCCATGGCAATCCCTACGTCGGAGGCGCCTACAATAACCGATTCAATGCTGTCTGTAATAACAAGCTCTTCGCCATTCAATTCAGCTGCGATTTTGGCGCGGTAGAAATCAGCGCAGAACAAGAGAAATACAGGCGCTTGATCAACCCAGAGCTGATTGCCAACCAGCTCAGCAATTTTTTTCTTCTTCGCCGGATCTTTTACGCAAATCACAGTAACCTGCTGGCCATTAATGGATGAAGGGGCTGCCTGTACTGCCTGTATAATAGCGTCAAGTTGCTCATCTGTAACCGGCTCGTTCGTATAACTGCGAATCGAACGGTGGTTGGTCAACGTTTTTATCACTTCATTCACTGTTTCTTCCTGCCTTTCCTATTGTTATCTAAATACTACTCTAAAATATAGTACTTACTTTAGTCAAGAAACATGTTTTTTATTATAAAATAAAAACGCCTGCGGACAAAAGCCGCAGGCGCGTCCCCGTATTTACTATTCCCATTCCAATCGGGACAAAATCCGGTATTTGAACAAACTTAACAAAAAGATAACGTAGTAATCCGCACGGACAATAACGTGATACTCATTGTTCCGATGCGTATAAAATAACACATCCGTATGCACGGTGTCATTAGAAAAATACGCCCGTACTTTGCGCAAGGCCTGCAAGTATTGGGCAGGATTTTTTATCTTAATGACAAATTCTTTGTCATTCCCGTTCTTGTGCTCCTGAATATCAAGACCTTCCTTATCATACTCATAGCGAACCATTCGTTAACCCCCATCTTACATTAAATAACGGACGTATACATACACCGTGGAAATAATGATGGAAAGAATCATGAGCGGAAAGCCGACCAGCAAAAATTTCACGAACGAAATATGATGTCCTTCTTTGCTCGCCATACCGGCGACAATCACATTGGCGCTAGCGCCAATGAGCGTCCCGTTCCCGCCTAGGCACGCACCAAGCGCCAATGACCACCACAACGGCTCCAAATCTGTAAGGCCCATTTTCCCCATCTCCTGAATCATTGGAATCATGGTAGCAACAAATGGGATATTATCCACAAATGCAGAAGCAATGGCGCTCATCCAAAGAATGAGCATCGCCGTAGCCGTGATGTCTCCGCCAGTAAGCGCGATGGCTTCCTGCGCCAATTTGGCGATAACGCCCGTTTCCACAAGTCCAGACACAAGCACAAACAATCCAACAAAAAAGAAAATCGTCGTCCACTCCACACGGGTAAGCGCATCTTCCAAATAGTGCTCCCCTGTAATCAAAAGCAGAAGAAACGCGCCGGTAAGCGCGACAGTTGCCGACTCAAGGTGAAACGACTGATGGACAAAGAAGCCCCCGATCGTTAAAGCGAGAACAGCCAGACACTTTTTAAGCAACACCGGATCGGCTAGTTCGTCTTTCGCATTCATCTCCATCAGTTCCTGCTTTAATTCTGGCGTTGTCTTTAATTGCCTTCGGTACCAAAGCGCAAGAATTCCTACTGTAGCAAACAAAATAACGAGTACAACCGGAGTTAGATTCATAATAAACGCCATAAATGTAAGCTCTTTCACAGCACTGCCGATCATAATGTTCGGCGGATCTCCAATCAGGGTCGCCGTTCCCCCAATGTTGGATGCTAACACTTGCGTCAACAGGTATGGAATCGGGGGGACACGCAGCTGTCGGGTAATACTAAACGTAACAGGCACCATCAACAGAACGGTTGTCACGTTATCAAGAAAAGCAGAAGCAATGGCGGTAATCAGCCCCAGAGCTACAAGAATGCGTACGGGATCCCCTTTCGCTTTTTTTGCAGCCCAGATAGCAATGTACTTAAACAGCCCGGTCTGCGCCGTAATCGTGACAATAATCATCATCCCGGTCAGTAAGCCAAGCGTATTGAAATCAACATGATGTAGTGCTGTTTCCTGATCGACAATTCCAAATATGATCATCATAATAGCGCCAAGCATGGCGATAATGGTGCGATGAATTTTCTCAGAAATAATCAACGCATATGTCACTAGAAAAATTACGATTGCGTAAATTGCTTGCTGTTCCATATACTCCCCCTACATCTTCGGTGACATCTTCGTTTACCGTTTACTCAGCATAACTAAAATTTTATTATAATCTATATGACATCAAAAATAAATATTTTCTTTTGCAAAAGATAAATAATTACAAAAAGAAAGAACAATCTTTCTTATCTAACAACCGCTTTTATCATACCTTTTGCTTTTTTTTCATAAATTGTTTGGAATTTATAGTATAGTAGTGTATAGATTTTTGTTTTTATTTTTGTTTATAGTCTGGAGGATGTTTTATGGAACAGGTTAGTGTGGAAATGCTGCTGTTTATTATGGCAGCCGGTTTTCTGGCGTCGTTTATCGACTCCGTGGTCGGCGGCGGCGGATTGATTTCGATCCCGGCACTGCTATTGACCGGGCTTCCATCCACCGTCGTACTCGGCACCAATAAGCTCGCGAGTACCATGTCTTCATGCACAAGCACCCTTTCTTTCATCCGATCGGGAAAAGTAAACATAAAGCTTGTCGCCTGGCTGTTTCCGCTTTCGCTCGTCGGCTCAGCGCTCGGCGCCTATACGGTCACAAAAATTCCGCCTGAATTTCTAAAACCGCTTGTGATCATTCTCTTGATTCTTGTCTCCATTTATACACTCTTTAAGAAAAATTGGGGCACAGAATCTACATACAAAGGTCTTACCAAAGGCCTCGCCCTATTCGCGATTATAACTGCGTTTGTCATCGGTTTCTATGACGGTTTCTTCGGTCCTGGAACCGGATCGTTTTTGCTATTTTCATTTTTGCTGATGGGGTTCGATTTTGTCGGCGCGGCAGGCAACGCTAAAGTGCTAAACTTCGCCAGCAATATCGCCGGCTTGGTTACCTTTATGGTACTCGGTTCCGTGAATTACCAATATGGCATTCCGATGGGGCTTGCAATGATTGCTGGTGCACTTGTCGGGACACAGGTCGCCATCCGCAAAGGAGCTGCTTACGTCAAACCTCTGTTTATCAGCATAACAGCCCTGCTTATTGGAAAACAGATCTGGGATATGCTCCATTAACCGTAGCATTCAAACAACAAAGGTGCTTCCAGCAGAATCGCTTGGTTCTGGTTATAAATCAAGTCGAATTGTTCAAGCGGTACGGGATTTACACCGACGCCGACTTCGACTGTGTAACCCGGACGACGGTACTGCTGGATGAACCAGTCTTTGTACCCAGCAAAACTATCCGCTGTATGCACTGGTGTATACGTGCTCACCACCTGCATCCGCCGTACAATTTCTTCGCTGCCCGGCGGCTCCAAATGCTGAAACCCCCAGAAAATGACCTGCCCTTGCGAATGGTAGGCCAGTACCCCCAGAAAATCGCGGCTTTTTGTAAATTCGTACACCGCGCGCGCTTCCGGCTCCGACAGCGGATAAGGCCCTCCGTAATGACGGGGTGCAGGCGCCTTGGGACTTGTTTTCGCTTCCTCTTCCCATAATGCCGGCCACTGATGGTTTAAATCCACCCCGCGAACGTTGGCCGTCCAGCCCACAAAGTTGTGAGAGCCGTTGTTGATCGCCAGCACTTCCTGATAATGCGGATGTGAAGGATCAATCCCAAGCAACGACAATTCTACCCCGTCCGGGTTCACCATCGGAACGATCCAAATGGTAAACCTGTGCAGCAAATCCATCACATCGTAGCCGCGTAAATATTCTTTTCGCGCATATGCCCGCGCTGTGTCCTCTACGAACTTCATGAGAACAGTCGCCGTAATCCACTCATTGGCGTGCCATGCACCGCTGTAAAATACCTCCTTTTCCCCACTTCCAAGCTGGAGCGCGCAAATCGGCTTGCCCATCACCGAACGCCCGATAATATGGGTTTTCAAACATGGGTATTTGTCCCGCAAAGCTTCCGCATCTCGTACCACATCCTCAGGCGTATACTCTTCATTTGTCCGTACAATTTCCTCGCTCCGGGGATTCGGGATTACGAGCACATCCCCCGGCTTAAGCACCTCTTCTCGCTCCAGGGATGGGTTTGCAGCCTGCAAGTCCCCTAGTGATAAGCCAAATATTTGTGTAATAAAATAAAGAGTATCACCGGGTTGCACTTCGTACTTTGTCGCAGTTTCCGGAACGGTAAGCACCTGCCCGGGGATCAGGTATCCCCTCCGTTCCAATGCCGGATTGGCACCAAGCAAGACGGTAACGCCGATTCCTAGGCGGTTTGCAATTTTCCGTAGCGTATCTCCTCTACGCACCACATATCTCATAAACATCCCCCTCCCTATTTGCGCGCTCCGATAAAAATGCAAGCTAACCCTAGGAAAATCCAAAAAATCTTTGCCAGACTTACCCGATCCGCCATTCCGGCAAGCCCGATCGTAGTTGTCAATAGCAACACAAACGGACCGACCAGCGCCAAGCCGGAATTCACAAGCAAAGCTTTCTCCACTTCGTTCACTTTAATAATTAACAATGCCGCCAAAATTTCCAGCGAACCGGACAAAAGACGCAGCGATGCCATGCCGATAATTGCTTTTTCCAGCAATAGACCTCCCTCCTCTCTTTTCAACGTATGCATGTATGGCGGTGAATAGTCGTCATACGCAGGGGAACTCCTATATTTTGTCCGGCATAGTATGAAGGCAGAAAATCCATGGGAAAAGAGGAAAAGAAAAGCAATGAAAATTGATGTCGTACAAACAATGGAAGAAATTCGGCAGGAACATATAACGGGGCGAACGGTTATTGTTATCGACGTATTAAAAGCGGCTAGCACGATTGTGGCCGCGCTTAGCAGCGGTTTTGCCTCCGTCCTTCCAGTGGAAACCATTGGGCAGGCGCAGGCCTTGCGTTCACAAAATGTAGTATGCGCCGGAGAAAGGCATGGGAAAAAAGTGGCGGAATTTGAATATAGCAATTCCCCCGTCGCGTTTAGCATTACCCGTCAGAACGGTAAACAGCTTGTGCTTACAACCACTGACGGAACGATTGCAATCAGCAAAGCCGCCCGTGCCGCGCACGTACTTATCGGCTGTTTTTTGAACGCGGAAGCATGCATCCGTGAAGCGCTCAAACGACAGCTTGACATTACGCTGTACTGCGCAGGCACGCGCCATGAATTCGCTTTGGAAGATGGGCTAGCGGCCGGGCTTATGATCCACCGCGCACAGCAACTGCAGCCTGCAATAAAAGTGCGCGACCTTGGCAAAGCACTAGAAGCAAGCTACTTGCATCTTAAAAACGAATTGCCCAACCTTTTACTTGAGACATCGAACGGAAAAAGGTTGGCCCAGCAACATGGAACCGACGATGTGCTATACTGCGGACAACTGAATGTGTTTGATATTGTTCCGGTATTAAAAAACAAATACCTGATTATCGCTCCAAACGCCAAATCCGGCGACGAACCGACAGCACCGCAAGCGTAACGGCAATACATCCGCGCGATTTAAAGATTTCAAAAGTTCCAGCACTTCAAGCTGATGTGTCATATCTAGATATGTCGTCGGCTCGTCAAGCAAAAGCAAATCCGGGCCCTGGGCCAGAGCCATCGCGCTCCAGGCCCGCTGCCTCTGTCTGCGCTTTGCGAGGATTAAATCCAGCTGACTCATGATTTATTTTCTTTCCTTTGCCCTGACCGGCTTGCTGTTCCTGGCCGAAGGGTATAGCACCAATCTTTTATATTGCAAGGACTTTTCTATATAACTCGCATTTTGGGATGGGAATATGTCCAAACATCAAAAGCAATTATAAAATTGAACTGGAAAAGAAGAATATGTTAAGATCATGGTGCATTCATATTACGAGTAATGAAGAAGAGCATAAAATGTTAGAATTTATGCTCCATTTTTATGCCTAGAAATTATGAAACAAAGTAATGGGAAAAGAGGTTATTTATTTTGCGACATTTAAACAGGAACAAGAACAAACGCGCTGGCTACACATTGGAAGAGTATTTGTCACAATAATTACTTATTTTTTCTATAGTAATATGTGCTATCGTACAATTGGAAAGTTTTTTGTTGTTTCTATGTTTACGGAAAAGAAAGGTGTGGGAAAATGAACACAAAACCTTTTAATCATAATTTTTTAAAAGCCTGTCGCGGGGAAGAACACAGCCATACACCTGTATGGTATATGAGACAAGCTGGGCGCTACCAGCCTGAATACCGGAAAATCCGTGAAAAATATTCATTGTTTGAAATTACGCACCGTCCGGAAGTATGCGCGGAAGTTACCATGCTGCCCGTTAAGCAGCTGGATGTAGACGCGGCCATTTTATTTGCAGACATTATGACACCGATACCTTCGATGGGGATCAACGTTGAAATCAAATCAAGCATCGGTCCGGTTATCGACAATCCAATTGCCTGTAAAGAAGATGTCGAAAAACTAAAACCGCTCAATCCGGCAGAAGATATCCCGTATATTCTCGATACGATTAAACTGCTGCGCGAACAACTCTCCGTTCCCCTTATCGGTTTTGCAGGAGCGCCGTTTACGCTTGCCAGCTATTTAATTGAAGGTGGGCCATCACGCAACTACTATAAAACCAAGGCATTCATGCATTCCAACCCGGAAGCTTGGCACCTGCTAATGGATAAGCTCGGAGAAATGACGATTACATATCTCCAAGCGCAAATTCAAGCAGGCGCGCAAGCGGTGCAAATTTTCGACTCCTGGGTCGGCACGTTGAACGCGCAAGATTACGCCACATTCGTCGCTCCGATTATGCAGCGCATTCTCGCGAAGCTTGCCGAGGAAAATGTGCCCAAAATCATGTTTGGCGTTGGCGCGGGACATCTGCTACAGGAATGGAATAAACTCCCACTTGATGTAATCGGCCTAGATTGGAGAACAAGCATCAAGGCTGCGCGCCAGCAAGGCATCACCAAAACGGTGCAGGGTAATCTCGACCCTGGACTTCTGCTTGCAGATTGGCCAGTGTTAGAAAAGAAAACAAAAGCAATTTTGGAGCAAGGCATGGAAAACCCCGGCTTTATCTTTAACCTCGGACACGGCGTCTACCCGCAGGTAAAAGTGGAAACTCTGCAACGCTTAACAGCATTCGTCCACGAGTATTCGTCCAGGATAAAGCGCTCCCTTTGAAACTAACCAAAAACGAGGTTATAGATGATGATTACACAAACCATGGGACTTCTTGTTATGGCGTACGGAACGCCAAGAAACGCTGAAGAAATCGAGCCTTATTATACCCATATCCGGCGCGGACACAAACCGCCGCCAGAACTGCTACAGGATTTAATGAAACGCTATGAAAAAATCGGTGGCATTTCTCCTCTTGCCCACATTACGGAAGAACAGACGGCCAAACTGCAAGAGGCATTAAACCGGGTACAAAATAAAATTGTATTTAAAGCTTACCTGGGCTTTAAGCATGTATCGCCTTTTATCGAAAACGCCGTACAGCAAATGCATAAGGACGGCATCACAAAAGCGGTCAGCATCGTGCTTGCGCCCCACTACTCTACATTCAACGCGAAATCCTATAATATGCGCGCACATGAAGAAAGCAAAAAATATGACGGACTGGAGATCTATTCCATAGACAGCTGGTACAAAGAACCCGCCTTTATCGAATATTGGGCCGATCAGCTACATGAAACGTTCAACCGGATTCCAGAAACGGAACGTAACAGAACGATTGTAATTTTCTCCGCCCACAGTTTGCCAGAAAAAATCAAACAAATGAACGATCCGTATCCGGAACAAATTGAGGAAAATGCGCGAATGATTGCAGAAAAGGCCGGGGTATCCTGCTACACGACCGCATGGCAAAGCGCAGGTCGCACACCGGAGCCTTGGTTAGGTCCCGATGTGCTGGACAAAATCCGTGAATTGTCCAAACAAGGGTATACCTCCATGGTGTTCTGTCCGATCGGATTTGTAGCCGATCATCTTGAAGTGCTCTATGATAACGATTATGAATGTAGGCGTCTAGCGGAAGCGCTCGGTATTCATTACTACCGCCCACCGATGCCCAACACCCACGATAAATTTATCGAAGCATTGACTTCCGCCGTATTAAAGAAGTTACTAATGAAAGAAAGTGATGAATGATGAGCACAGACACGCTGAAAGTCGCGATTGTCGGCGGCGGCATCACCGGGCTGACAACCGCCTACTACCTGCAAAAAACGATTCGCGAACAAGGATTACCGATTGAATACGTACTACTTGAAGCGTCCGATCGTTTGGGCGGAAAAATACAAACGGATTATACGAACGGTTTTGTTATCGAACGCGGACCGGATTCGTTTCTTGCTCGCAAAACGAGCGCATCCCGGCTTGTGAAAGAAGTCGGGCTTGAGGACAAGCTCGTACGTAACTACACCGGGCAAGCCTATGTACTAAATAATGACAAATTATATCCGATTCCGGGCGGAGCCATTATGGGCATTCCGACAAAACTAACTCCGTTTATCACCACTTCGCTGTTTTCGCCGGCCGGTAAATTGCGGGCTGCGCTTGATCTGGTATTGCCGCGCAGCCCCCAGCACGATAACGATCGCTCCCTAGGAGAGTTCTTCCGCCACCGGCTTGGCGATGAAGTAGTGGAAAATTTAATTGAACCGCTTTTGTCTGGCATTTATGCGGGGGATATCGATCAGCTAAGTCTGATGTCCACATTTCCACAATTCCATCAGGTGGAGCAAAAATACCGCAGTCTAATTCTCGGTATGCGCTCCACAACGCCAAAACAACCGAAATCAGCAGGCAATAAAAAAGCGCCAAGCGCATTTTTAACACTGACAACGGGCCTACAATCACTCGTTGCAGCCATCGAAAAAAATCTGGACCCAGCTTGTGTACGCAAACATGCACCTGTGCAAAAGGTAACAAAAACAGGCCAAGGCTATAAACTGTATATCGGCGATGGCTCCGCCGTGTATGCTGACAGCGTTGTCGTGACAACACCCCCACAAGCGACTTTACGTATGTTCACAGAATATGAATGCATGCGTCTACTTGCCGATATTCCGACTACGTCTGTCGCCACCATAGCGCTTGCGTTTCCGAAAGCAGCCATTAAACAGAATATCGACGGTACTGGTTTTGTTGTATCAAGGAATGCCCACTATACGATTACCGCCTGTACATGGACGCACAAAAAATGGCCGCACACGACACCTGAAGGCAAAGCGCTGTTGCGCTGCTACGTCGGCCGCGCGGGGGACGACAGTATCGTATACAAATCGGATGAAGAAATTATCAGGGCGGTGTTGCACGATTTACGGAGAATTTTGGAAATCAATGAAACACCTGAGTTCTACCACATTACACGCTGGAAACAGGCGATGCCACAGTATATTGTCGGTCACAAATACCGCATTGAAAAGTTGAGCGATGAACTCAAACGACATCTTCCCGGTATATTCCTCGCTGGAGCGCCGTATTACGGCATCGGACTTCCGGACTGCATCGACCAAGGAGAAGCGGCAGTGAAACAAGTGCTCAGGCACCTGCGCACACCAATCCTTGTATAACTTAATATATGTAACATGACCTATCTTATCATATTCATATATAAACCCGGCTCTTCCACGGAAGCCGGGTTTTATTCGATTGACTACTTACCGCTTAGCTGTTGCTGCGCCATCTGCACCAAACGTTTTGTAATTTCGCCACCTACGGAACCGTTAGAACGGGCATACGTATCCGCTCCGAGCTTTACACCAAACTCTGAAGCAATTTCGTATTTGTACTGATCAAGCAATTGCGCCGCCTGAGGAACAAGCAATTTGTTGCTTCTGCCCTGTGCCATGGTATTTCACCTCCTGCTTGAAGTATTGTTATTGTTTGTTCTGGATTTCTTTTTATGAAGCAAACATATTGGTAAAGCGGGAGACAATTGACGTATTTTTGTCCTAACTGGGAAAACCCCGGTAATCGTCTTTTTCGATTTGTGCTAACAACCACTAAGGTAAGTAATAAAAATAAAAAAGAAGGGCGTAAAGGCCCCTCTTCATAAACACCGCTACTCTTTAAACAAAAGCGATGCGCCCGCAATACCCGGGTTGGTCATTTCATACGGATCAAGAATCAAGTCCAGTTCCTCTTCCGTTAGTACATTGTAATACAGGCATAATTCGCGAACCGATTTGCCTGTCAAAATCGCCTCACGTGCAATGCGAGCTGCCGTCTCATAACCAAGGTGTGGGTTGACCGCGGTGATCACGCCTACGCTCTTCTCCACGTATTCTTTCAGCCTGTCTTCATTGGCCATGATACCTTCCACGCAATATTGACGGAACACGCGGAAACCGTTGTTCATAATACTGATGGACTGTAATAAATTAAAGACAAGCACCGGTTCCATTACATTCAATTCAAGCTGGCCAGCTTCGGAAGCAAGACAAATCGTATGATCATTACCAATAACTTGGAACGCAATTTGATTAATTACTTCAGCCATTACAGGGTTCACCTTACCTGGCATGATGGAAGAGCCAGGCTGACGAGCCGGAAGCGAAATCTCTCCTAAGCCAACACGCGGGCCAGAAGCCATCAAGCGCAGATCGTTCGCAACTTTAGACATATTCATCATGCACACTTTTAGCGCAGCCGATACTTCTGTGTACGCGTCCGTATTCTGGGTCGCGTCGACAAGATGTTCTGCACCTACAAGCGGGAAACCGCTAATTTCCGAAAGGCGTTTCACCACACTCTTAATATAGCGTGGATCAGCGTTTAAGCCTGTCCCCACCGCCGTGGCACCCATGTTTACCTCATACAGATGCTGGCGGGACTGCTTAATCCGTTTCATGTCTCTTTCTAGCACCCGGCGGTACGCTTCAAATTCCTGGCCGAGGCGAATCGGCACTGCATCCTGAAGATGCGTGCGTCCCATTTTTACTATATGGTCAAACTCTTTCGCTTTTTTCCCGAATGCATCGTGCAGCTCTTGCATCGTAACCAGCAATTTTTCCAGCATAGAAAGCGTTGCAATGTGAATGGCAGTTGGGAACGCGTCGTTGGTGGACTGCGCCATATTAACATGCGTATTTGGACTTAATTGGAAATAATCGCCTTTCTTCTGTCCGAGAAGCTCCAACGCGCGGTTTGCAATCACTTCATTCGTATTCATGTTAATGGATGTCCCGGCACCGCCCTGAATCGGATCGACGATAAATTGATCGTGCATCTTTCCGTCAATAATTTCTTGCGCCGCCTGTACGATAGCATTACCAAGGCGTGGATTTAACTGTCCAGTCTCCATATTGGCAAGCGCGGCTGCCTTTTTGACCATCGCCATTGCTATGATTAGCGATTCGTGAATACGGTATCCGGTAATCGGGAAATTCTCTACTGCACGCATTGTCTGAACGCCATAATATGCGTCAATCGGCACTTCTTTTTCGCCAAGAAAATCTTTTTCTACGCGGAATTTTTTGTTTTGTTCCATGACTCGATAACATCTCCAATAGCTGTAATATTTTGCTTTCTCCATACTCTTATTATAGGTATATTTATTCAACAAACAACAGACTATCATACAAACGTGGCTTATCGTATTCCCGTTCTTTCATGATTCGAAGCCGAAAAAAAAATTCTTCGCTTATGGCTTCATTTCTTATACAATTAAATTATGTATGCATGATCGCTGGCAAGCATTTCATCATATCGTTGCCTCAGAAGTGGAAAAGATTGTTGAAGATTACTGGTTTTTATGTTATTTCAAGCTTCTGCAACATCCTTTTGTTTTAGAAGCATCAAAGACTTCTTTGACGCTTTTTTATCATTCTTCTATTGATTTTATTGAAAAAGAGTTTTATATTTTTTGATAGATTTTGGAAAGGTGCTGAGTGAACGAAGACAGATGAAAACGATGATTGCACGTTGGTTCGGTTTGTTATTGTCATTGTGTTTATTTATCGCACTTGCAACGCAAGTAAGTGCCAAAGAAGCGTCCATGGCTTTCTTTCCCATTGACCTTGACAAGGACGGAATTCCAGAGTTCCGTATTGAAGCCAGTGGGTGGGTTGCCGACGTGACGCCTTCGGTTACAACAGATACATACGAGCATGCGGTATATACGCATTATCAGTATAAAAAAGGCGGGCTCTCTTTTCGCTTAACGCTGGCCCGGATGGAGAATGGAAGCGTGCTTTATTTTGTGCAACATACCGCTTCTGACAGAGCAGTCTCCATTCCGTTGCGCATTCTTGCTTTCGATCCTACGGTTGTCAAAACGGCGCAATTGTCAGCAGTTCCAACCAAAACATGGAAACAAAGCAGCTACATTCCGCCTGTCTTTTCTTCGGCTCTTTATGTAGACGGAGAACGCCTGTTTTATCGGATTGGTCAGGCGGAAGCCTATGCGCCCCTCGGTTATACGGTATACAAACAGATAAGGGAAAAGGAGCAGCCAATAAAACACGCGCAAGCCGCGAACGGTCATACGTTTTCCCTTGTTTTGAACGCGGATGCAAAAACGGAGGCTGTTACATGGGGAATGCTGGGAAATCAGCCGCTTATTCGCTGGGACAACGAGCAGGCGGCAGCCAAAGCGGCGTTATTAGAATTGGATAAAGATAAAAAATTAAGAGAAGATGGAGCCTATTATCCGAATGAGTCCACTTACCGTCCGTACGCACCGGGCTCATTCTACCGAAATCCGGCCAATGGAGACGGCTTACACGCCCTTTCCTTCCTTTCCACGGAAGAAAACGGCGCATTTTTCGTCAATCTCGCCACCCATCTCGCTTACGCGGCAGTAAAAAACCAAAACAAAGAAGGATATTGGGAAACACAGCCGAGATCGGAATGGCTTAATAAGGAATATAAAATCGGCTATAAGTATATGGACAACCGGCGGAACGCAGACAACGCCACCTTCCTGCTCCGCTTCACGCAAGCCATGCCAGATGCCGCCGTTCAGCATGCGTTGCGCAAGTGGAACGCATATCTTACACGTTACATCGCTATGCATGGTATGAAGATCGGCAAATACGGTGTGTTTGTACCCGATTATGTAGGAAGCGCGGAAACGAAGCGAACCCATACTTCCCTTAATCATTTGGTCGCGATTATGAATTATCTATACGAAGCTTACTTGCGTGACCAGGATGAAGAAAAAAGGGAACTCGGTAATAAGCTGTTGGCTGGCATTAAAGCTACACAAGAACTCTGGGTTATGCCTAACCATAATCTGTATTATGCGCTCTATCCGAATTTCACGCCGCACCCGTATCCGGACTATCTTGATTTGACCCGCAACGATTTGTTGCTCTCGCAATACTTTCTCACCCGGATTCAAGGTGAACCAGACCCGGTGCTCCAATATTTAATTGACAATAAAAATAAATGGCTAGATAGTCAACAATAAGAAAAATCCCCCCGTTCTGTTATCTCGAATAGAACGGGGGTTTACTTAGTTTTTTCACCCGCTTTATACTTGCGCTTTACTGTACTTCTTTTAGCTGTTTTTCCAGCACGAATTTTTGGATTTTGCCGCTCGGTGTTTTAGGCAGACGCTCCACAAAGTAATACTCGCGCGGTCGCTTATATTTCGCCAGTTGGCCGCCGCTAAGAAGAAAAGCATCCAGTTCTTTGCTATCCACCGCACTTCCCTGTTTGGTTACAACATAAGCAACAACAATCTGTCCCCATGTTGGATCTGGCTTGCCTACCACCGCCACCTCCAGCACCTCTGGATGTTCTATCAGCCTGTCTTCCACCTCACGCGGAAAAATATTTTCCGCTCCGGAAACAATCATATGGTCAATACGATCACGAATCCAAATATATCCATCTTCATCATACGAAGCCATATCCCCAGTATGGTACCAGCCGTATGCCAGCGCTTTCTCCGTCGCTTCTGGCCGCTTGTAATATTCAAGCATCATACACGGACCTCTTACGATAATTTCTCCAATTTCTCCCACGCCGCATATGTCGTCGGGGTGTGAAGGACTGCCGTCTTCCCGCGTGCGTACAATTCTCACTTCGTGCGTCATCACCGCTTTGCCCGCCGATCCGGCCCTGGCCAACTGTTCATCCGGGTACAGTACGGTTACCACCGGCCCCATCTCCGTCAAACCATACATCTGCACCAAATCTGCACCCACCTTCTCCTGAAATTGTCTAATAAGTACAGGTGCCATCGAAGCGCCGCCATAGCCAAGCAAACGCAAAGAGGATAAATCATATCTTTCAAACGAAGGATCGTTCAACAGCATATTCACCATCGTCGGCGCTGCGAACAAATGGGTAACTTTTTCTTTTTCGATCGTCGCCAGCACTTCTTCAGCCTGAAAGGAATGAAGCAGAACATTTGTGGCTCCCACCTGCATGCGCGGAAAAAACGATGTATGCAATTCAGCCGTATGGTTGAGTGGAGCCACGCACAGGCCAATGTCATTTTTGTTAAGTCCCATGCATTGCATCATCAGCAAATTATGGTGTACCATATCGCGATGCCGGTGAAGCACGCCTTTCGGCCGCCCGGTTGTCCCGCTTGTATACATCATGATATATAAATCATTTTCATGAACTTCAACGAACGGCGCACGATCCTCACTTTCCTCCAACAATTCATAAAACGAACAGGCATAGTCCGGAACTTGCTCATCAACAAAAATATAATATTCAACCTTAACGCCAAGCTCTTTTGTTTTGTGAACCGTCTCTTTCAGCTGCTCCTCATATAGCAAAACTTTACTGTTGGCATCGTTTAAAATATACTGCAACTCGTAGGCGGTTAGGCGATAATTAATCGGATTAAAAACCGCACCGATTTTTGCAGCTGCGAATAACGCAACCACAAACTCGCTCGTGTTGTACAAAAATACGGAAACAATATCTCCTTTTCTTACACCGAGCCCAATAAGGGCATTTGCAAAGCGATTTACCTGCTCATCCAACTGCTTATACGTCCATACTTGATTTTTACGCCGGTATATCAAACCGATCTTCTCCGGATAATTCCGGGCTGTCCATTCTACTAACTCGCCAATGGTCGTACTCATCCTATCCCCCCACAAGCATTAAAATCATTCCTCTCCTTCTTCTATTGCAAAAATAAAACCAATTTTCTGACTTATTAATGCTAAAGTGTTGTATCATTAGCAGTGTGTATTGTTTTCAATAGAAACAATACATTTCTAAAAGAAATAATTCATATCAAAAAGAAACAATATTCCTCTATGCACTTGACTTCATTCAGATATCGGTGTTCTCATAGTGAAAGAAGGGGAAAGGGAGAAGAAAAAACAAAACGTGCTTCTTACTTCCAACTTTCCTGCCTTCTAACCATAGCTGAAACGCTGAAATAACAAATAAAATGTTTATGGCTGCTTTACGTAACGTTTGTCTTTCATAAACATTCGCCAGAAATATAAAAATCCCGGGGTTAGAATCGCAAAGCAGACAATGTAGGAAACAAACAGCGCCCGGAACGTATCTGGATGAGTAAAAGCGGACTCAATGGTAACGTGCGGATACACGATATAGGGCAAATGAGCTTTTCCATAAGCATAGCTGGCAAGCAAGTATTGTACCACGATGCCAAGTACCGCCACACGGGGCTGACCGGGCAATGAAGCGCGCTTTCCTCCCGGCCACCACAACGCCGTATAGCCGATAAAGAACGCTACAGCCGATGCAATAAGCAGCCAGAAATGATGTAGCAAATTTTCATACAGCCATAAAGCCTCACTTTTCATGGATGTAACGAGTGCCAGCGCAGTAAAAAAAGAAAGCGGGCCATTCAAAATGGCGTCGCGGCGATATAAGCGGTATGCTTCCATTTCACCCGCGACCCTAGAGTAATCGGATAGCAACAACGAAGACAAAAAGAATGTACTGCTGATGGCAAAAGCCATGTACGAAATCCCGCTTGCGCTTGTCAACAATTTCCCAAGCAACAATTCCTCATGCCCATTTATTACTTGAATAAATCCTCCCTGCGTAACGGGCAGAACAAGAATGAGCAATGCGGGAATAAACAGACCGCTAATGCCAGATATAATCGCAAGCTGCCTTTCATACCCTTCCATCGAATGTGAATATACAAGAAATGCGCTGCGGATAGCCAAAAGCAGCAGAATTAAGCTGCCAGGAATCAGCAGTACCGTGCCCAGCGTAAATGTGGCACCGGGAAAAAAACTCATCAGCCCGACCACAATAAGTACAACAAACACATTCGTCACTTCCCACGAAGGGGACAAGTACCGGTTAGCGATATTGGTTGCCCTGTTCTGCCTCCGGTTCATGTATATCATAGACCAAAAACCGGTGCCAAAATCAATAGATGCAGCAACTGAATACACGAACACAAACATCCATAACATAGCAATTGCGATCAATTCATTACTCATATTCCTCCATCCCTTCCTTATTCCTGTACCTCATGAACCGAGAGACACTTTCTCCAAATCTTTAACAAGCGGATGGCGTTTGAAATAGTGGCGCAGCACAAACACGGTCGCCAAACCGAGCAGTATATAAATCCCAACAAACAGAACAAATAAAAACCCGATATTGCCTGCCTGAGTAACGGAATCAGCAGTCAAAAGCGTCCGGTACAACACCCATGGCTGACGCCCGGTGCAGGCAAAAATCCAGCCACACTCAATTCCGATCATTGCCAACGGTCCCGTTACAATAAACAACCACATCAACCAGCGCGGAAACGTTTCCCGCCTCAGTAAATGACGCCAAACAAATCCAATGATAGATAGCGCAAGAAGCAGGCCACCGATGCCGACCATCGCGTTGAACAATATATGCACATAAAGTGGCGGCCAGTATTCGCGTGGAAAATCGTTTAATCCGGCTACTACCTCGTCAAACCGGTTGCCCGCAAGAAAACTGAGCAGCCCCGGAATCTCGATCGCATACTTGACACTTCTAGTGGCTTCATCCGTATAACCACCGATCGCCAACGGAGCATACGGCTGCGTTTCAAAAAGTCCTTCAGCGGCCGCAAGTTTCTCCGGCTGGTATTTGTGTAGCATTTGCGCCGAATCATGACCGTTCAGCGCCGTGCCAAGAGAAAACAAACCGCCAACGGTAAGAGCCATCATTAACGCTTTGCGGTGAAATAAAAATTCCTTACTTCCCCTGTTACTCTTCAACAATTTAAACGCTGCAATGGAAGCAATCGTAAATGCGCCGGTCATGTAAGCAGACAAAGTAACATGTCCCGCCGATACAAAAAAACTCGGGTTAAAAAATCCAACCCACGGATCCACATCAATCACTTCGCCGTTTTCCATCCTAAAACCGGCGGGCGTTCCCTGAAATGCATGCACATTTGTAATCAGGATCGCGGATGCTGCCGCACCAATCACTACGAATATCATGCTTAGAATGCGCATAGACGCGGACAACCGATCGGCCGCATACACATAAATGGACATGAACAACGCTTCCAACAAAAAAGCGAAAATCTCAATCTGAAACGGAAGAGCAACAACCTTCCCAACGACTTCCATAAAACCAGGCCACAGCAAGGAAAGCTGAACACCCGCAATGGTGCCGGAAGGAATAGCCACCCCGAGAAGCACCGCAAATCCTTTCGTCCAGCGTTGTGCCATAATGCCATAGTCTTTGTCTTTTTTCCACTGGCGCAAAACTTCTGCTGTTAAAATCATCAGCGGAAGCCCCACGCCAAGCGTAGCGAAAATAATATGAAATCCCATTGTCGTCCCAAACAACGCCCGGGCTAGTTGCAAATCATCCACCGTTTTCTGCTCCTCTCATCTGGAATGCTTTCCACTTTAGTATTGTTTTCCTACACGATAAATATTCTGCATGCATTCCCACCCTTTGTAAGCATACCTATCCAAAAACGCGCAAACATTATACATACCATTACATAAAACGGTGAGAGACATGAAAATTGTGAAGCTTTTCGTTAGCTTAATCGCCACATTGTTATGCTGCTGGGCCACTGTGTTTCCAGCAGCGCCAGCAATCTCGAAATCGACTGCTTCCCCTATTTACCATGTTGACACGAAGCGGAAACTCATTGCCCTTACGTTCGACGATGGCCCCCATCCTGTCTATACGGCTAAGTTGCTAAACATTCTTGACAAATATCATGCCAAAGCGACGTTTTTTGTCGTGGGCCAGCGCGCGAAATGGTATCCGCGTGTGATCAGGGACATTAATCGCAGAGGTCATGAAATCGGCAACCATACGTTTACCCACCCGCGTATGAAGAACATAACTACGGCCCGTTTACGTGATGAAATCCGCAAAACCGATCAAGTCATTTACTCGCTAATCGGGAAACACCCGCGCTTCTTTCGTCCACCCGGAGGAGAAGTAACATATACTGTGCTTCTCAGTTCGACAAAACAAAAACATCCGGTCGTCATCTGGTCATACCACCAAGATACGCGCGATTGGGCACATCCGGGGATCGACTACATAGTTAACAAAGTAACAAGTGGAGCCAAACCGGGAGATATTATTCTGTTTCACGACTCCGGTATCGACCAGACGCAAACATTGCTTGCAGTGGAGAAAATCCTTCCTATTCTTTCTAAAAAAGGGTATAAATTCGTAACACTTTCCCATCTTTTACAAGAAAAAGAAAGATAAAACTTTAAGTACTTATAATTACCAGCGATCCTCTTTTGATTTTTGTGTTATGATGTCGGGGTACAAAAAAGCCGAAACTTCTTTAAATAAAGAAGTGCAGGGGATACTCTTTTGGGGTGAATTGCTTATCAAGATACATGGATAAGCATAGGGTAAACTCCTGAACCCGAACCCGGCAACTAACCTTGTAGGCTATCAGGAGAGGAGAGTTTTTTGTATGAAAAAAAGTTTATTTACCGGTTTACTTACATTAACTGCATGCGTAAACGCCACCAATATAGCCGCCGGTGCAGAGTACAAAGTAAAAAGAAATGATACGCTGTGGAACATTGAAAAGGCTCATCATCTACCTTTCACTTCGCTTCAGGCTGTCAACCCATCCGTTGATCCATTAAACTTGCAAATCGGTTCTACGATTCAATTACCGGACACCTATACAGCCATGGAAGGAGAAACTTTCTGGACCATCGCGAAGAAGCTAAACGTTCCTGTCCAAAAGCTGCAAGCCGCGAATCCAAACGTAGACCCGCAAAATATTCAAGGCGGCACCGTACTTGTGTTGCCAGAAAAGAAACAAGACGATAAAAAGGCACCAAAAAAGAAAGCGAACAAACCAGCGACCGCAATTGCAGCCAACAAAACTTCCGACAGTCCGTCGGTGAAAACGGCCTCTGGTAAAAAGTTTACCTATAAGCGCGTCATTTTTTCAAAAGCAACGGCTTATTCCGCTGCACCTGAAGAAAACGGCGGGTGGGAAGGTGTGGACTACTTCGGCAATAAGCTGAAGGTCGGTACCATCGCGGTCGATCCAGATGTGATTCCGCTTGGAAGCAAAGTGTACATTACAGGCTATTCCTTCCAGGGGCTTCCGAAAGGCGGTATGATCGCACACGCCACCGATATTGGCGGAGCTATTCAAAACAACCGCGTGGATATTTTCGTGCCAGGCTCACCAGAACATGTAAGTAAGTTTGGCGTTCAAAATATAAAAGTTTATGTTTTAAAATAAGAAACAAACCGCCGAAAAATGGGAAAAAATTTTTCGGCGGTTTGTTTTTATATGTTCGATTAATTTTTCACTGCATTCTCGTTTTTGCGGTAAAATTCATGAAACAACTTCAATAAAGCCCTCTTCTCAATCCGCGATACATATGAACGTGAAATGCCAAGCTCACGCGCGATCTCCCGCTGTGTCCGTTCCTCTTCGTTATCCAGCCCGAAGCGGCCAATAATAACTTCTTTTTCCCTATCATCGAGGATATGAATGTGCTGATAAATTTTGTTTTTTTCAATCTTTAGCTGTACCTTATCTTCGACTTCGTTCGCTTCTGTGCCAAGAATATCGATAAGGGATATTTCATTTAACCAAATATGTTGTATGTGTTGTGCGATCAGATCCATATTCGTGTGTGCATTCCCCGACGAAAAATACTGGTGAACCCAACCTTTATCCGGTTCAGATGGATTCAATCTTTTTTATCCAGAATTATCCAAAAAAATAAAATACGGAACCCCCTTTAAATACAACTTTATACGTTACAGACTTATCATTATCAATAAAAGTCGAACTGAAACAAAAAAACTGGCGTGACTATATTCAGCAGGACAATCCTATCGCGGCTGCACTGCTAAGCAAAATAAGGTACACTTCCAAAGAATGAGTAGAAGCCAAAAAAAGAATTTCTTCGCATGCTGGTGCAGACCCGGCTTGTATGACACTGTGATATGCTCCCCTTTAAGATGCAGAACTCCCAGTCAAAACGTTTAGTCCGGTATCCACCTCTAAACTACCTTTACTTCTTGAAAGTCGCACCCAATAATCCCATTCTTCTCTATTTCTTCCCTAAACTTTTCTGACACAAATACTGGTATCTCATCCCCTTTTAGTTTAATTATATGATTCCCAGCTACATTCTCTTTAGTCAACGCATATTTTTGTACCGAATATATTTTTTCTCCATCTAGTTCAAAAACACTATCCTTTGAATGTTCAAGACAAAGCGCGTCTACCACATTTATAATATTTGCCACAAAATAACCTTCCAGCGGCTCGTTCGTACACTTGTCTATGATTCTAACAGGGAAATACTGAATATTACCCTTTTCTAAACTGTCTAAAACCCTCTTCAATTTAGACGAAACGACAAACCACCCTAAATTATTCGCTAGGTAGTCTGTTTGCCGTTCCCCCTCGTTCGGGTCATAATAAAAAGTGATTCTTTCGTTCCAACTTTTGAAGAGTTTTCCCTCTTTAAGCTGGTATTGCTCTATCCCATAAGTTTCTTCACAATAACACATAATATCGTCATCCGGATGCCTACCTTGATGCGGAAGCAATTCTTTATTCCAAGCCTCATCCAAATCTAAGCCATACTTTTTCGTAATCGCTTCTATTTGCGGTGTATACTTCTTACTTTTATTAGTTGCATAATGATGTACTTGTTCAGGTTTAGCTTTTGGCGTCCCCTTAGGAAAGTCTAATAAACATGACTTTATAAAAAGAATGGCAGTTCAGTAACTACCACTCATTATATCAACTTACTTTGCTGTTAGGTATGTCAGGCATGATATAAGCGGTTTTATTCTCCATCATGCCATAGATAATATTGACAAGTCTTCTCATAATGCAAATAAGCGCTTGTTGTTTGGTTTTACCTTCTGCTAGCTTTTTCTGATAATACTCGTAAAACA